>Ga0207667_10000042_pt1 | contig 263461 bp, 294 predicted proteins | sample KBSCornC52_FD_184301 | JGI IMG/M metagenome (GOLD analysis project Ga0207667, IMG submission 184301) | Corn rhizosphere microbial communities from Kellogg Biological Station, Michigan, USA - KBS Corn C5-2 (SPAdes) (version 2) | ecosystem: Host-associated > Plants > Roots > Rhizosphere > Soil ...
AGGCCAGGCGAATACGAGCCCCATACACTTGGAGTTGCTTTCCGGTCATTGTTCTTGTTCTCACTTTCACTCCTTTCTAGATTAGAAAGTATGAGACGAAGTGTCCAAGATGTATGGGAGCCGGATACTCCAGCCCCTTACACTATTGTAAAAACAGGCATTTTATGGTATAATTAATATGTCAGAACGCAAAACGCATCTGGCTCCTCGACTTTAGGAAGGTGGCTATGAAACGCCCTGCAGTCCTGTTCCTTGACAACACCAGTGCGGACAACCTGGCTATGGCTCTGGCGGCGACGCGTCCTTCCTCCTTGCTGGATGTGAAGGCGATTTTCGTCACCGGCCGTGCCGCGCACACCGACCCCAACGCGTCGATCGAGGAGCGGGACGAGGCCTACTCGACCTATATCCACGTTCTCAACACGCTGCGGATGGCGGAGTTCATGCGCAGCGCCGGACGCACGGTTCCGGTGTTCATGGGTGAAGAGGTCGGCCGGACGCAGCTGCGGACGGTGGTTCCTCACGGCAAGCACGCCAACGAGGAGATCTACGACCTGTGGAGCGCCCGGGAAACCAGCAAGTTCGACGGCGACTTCGCCGCCGGACTGCAGTTCCTCTCACAGTACGAGGGCGAGAAGCTCCTCGTGCTAGTGGGCGGTCCGCTCACGGAAGTGGCGCTGATCCAGCGCTACAGGCCCGACCTCGCGGTCAAGTTCGGCATGATGTTCGTCCAAGCGGGCGACTTCGCCGAAGACGAGTCCACCAATCTCCTCGGAGGGAAGGGCAACTCGTTCAACGGCGCGTGCGACGCGAAGGCGCTGCACGACGTGCTGGAAGGTCACGATGGGGAGATCATCCTCCTTCCGTCGAATATGACCAAGCAGGTCGAGCTCGGCTTCGTTACGCCCGACGACATCGCGTCCCTGGGGGTCTACCAGCGGCTCGCAGAGGTCTACCGGGTGCACTACGAACACTCCGCCAAGAGGCGGGGCACCTCGCTGTACATCCACGACCTCGGGCTCGTCATGCTGGCGGAACAGTACCTCCAGGGCGACCAGGGCTTCCCATATCGGTACGAACCGGTGGAGATCCTGGACGTGCCCTACGAGGCGCCCGGAGCTGGTGAGCAGGAACGCCGTGGTACGATCGTGATCGGACCAGCCAAAGCCGGCAATCGCTTCACGGTCGTGTGGCAGGACACCGACGGGTACCGCGGCCGTGTGGCCACGTACCTGCAGAGTTGAGGAAAGGCTCTCTCGCATCACCCTTTGGGTGAGCGGGGGAGCCTTTTTCCTATGCAGTTTTTTTCGTTTGTGATTGCCGTACTTAAACTTTATTCTACAGGCTCAATTATGAAGACGTTCTTGCGATGATATGTGAAACCCAATTCCTCTAATTTTCGAGCGAGCTGTATGAAATCTACTATCAAGGGGTTCCAAGCGTGAGACTCAAGCCCAGCCATGAAATTATACAGAGGTAGAAAACACGCAATATTGCGTGTTTTCTTTTTTCTACTAAATTCACATCTGTTAATCGGGGTTCGAATCCCTTAAGCCGATTTGTTACTACGGTACTCAAGAATAACTTAAGCATAGTATACTAAGAGCAACATGGATGATGATTCTCTTCGTAAACAAGCCTTGCAATGGGTACGGGATAATAAGGCCGCACTTTTTAATGAGGTGATTGCTGAGAGTAGCTATTTGCCTGAAACAGACGAATACCCTCCGGCCGCATCTTTTATGGCTGGTACACCTGGTGCAGGCAAAACAGAAGTTTCCAAGCGTTTCTTGGAGAAATTTACAGCTACGCCAATACGAATCGATGCAGACGATTTTCGCCGCAAAATACCTGGCTACAACGGATCCAACTCCCATATCATTCAGCCGGCTGCCGCACTTGCGGTCGATAAGGTGCTTGAAAAAGTATTTGAGAAGAAGTATTCTTTTATGCTTGATGGTACATTTGCCATTGGAAAAGCGGTCGAGAATCTTAAGCGTGCGAATAGGCGTAACTATACGCTGCAGATATTCTTTGTATATCAAGACCCGTTGCAAGCATGGGAGTTTACAAAGATTCGGGAAAAGGCGGAGGGTAGGTATGTTCCCAAAGAAGCATTCATAAATTCATACTTTGCTGCACGAGAGAATGTACTAAAAGCAAAACAGCTTTTTGGCGATCAACTTACGCTTTTCATGATAGTTAAGGATTACATGAATGGAACCGAGACTATTCACGATGATGTTAGCAATATTGACCAATATTTACCAAAAGTATATAATAGAGAACAACTAGAGGAGATCATCCTATGATAAAGCGACTACTTTCACACATGCGTTCACGCCAAAATGTACCACGAGTCTATTCTCGTGTTGTTTCAAATGAAAAAGACCGCAAGACAGTCATTAAACTGCTCCGCCAGGCTGCTCAAGAAGCAAACGCCGACCAAAAGAAACTTGTACAGTCTGCGAAGTAAGCAATCATGTCTTTGTCAGTAGATCAACTGAGCTAATCTTTGGACAACAACGCACCCATTGCACGTTGATATGTATCGGGGTCAAGCTCTGCCCATATATCACTTCTTCCCGCTATTAGAAAGTCACGAAACTTGATAATTCATAGCACCTCCTACTATGATGAAGGCCTTGAGAATATCTTCCAAATGGAGATTCGCTATCGAAATCTAAGGGAGGACCCGAAAAAAACGGATATGGCAACTCAAATGGTCAAGGAAGTTAATAGACAATACAAAGTTTATGAACAAGATAAGCTTGTGGATTTATATACAAATGATGCCATCCTTACGAAGGTAATGGTAGAATTTTTAGATGCCTTATACATTAAGCACAAAGAGATTGTTAATCAAAATAAAGACTATGTTGGAAAATACGGTAAGATAAATCCGCGCGAAAAGAAAAGAAAATCTATTCGTCAGGAATCACAACTCGTATCCGCAATAGATATGGATACGTTAATGAAAGCAGTTAAAGGTTAAGCAGAGTCTATCACACTCCATCTTATAGACGCCGCGTATCCTGTATAATGCAAACATGAATATCTACATCTCTCACTGCGGTGGCAACTATGATTACGCAAACGAGCTGTACAAGCCGATTAAAGAATCGGGACTTGCAGAAGTACATCACTTCTTTCTGCCTCATGAACCACAAAACATTGATACGGATGCGGTGACCGAACTAAAGCATACAGACATACTTGTTGCCGAAGCATCTTTCCCATCGACCGGACAAGGTATTGAACTTGCTCAAGCAAAGGCTGCGGGTGTACCTATCGTTTGCTTCTATAGAAATGGCGCTAAAACATCAAGTTCATTGCGTTTCGTGACAGATAGAATAATTGAATACGCAGACGTATCCGACCTATTCGTTAAGCTTCAGGCCGAGATCAATAAGCTTGCCATGCATGGTAAGTAGGCTGAGCGAAATGGTGTTCCAATCTCGGGACACTAGACCAGCCATGAAAATGACACAAGCGCAAGTTGGTGTCATTTTCTATTCGCGAGTCCAGCGTTTTTTTATCCGGCAAGTCTGTAGGTATCAATGATACTAAAATCTTGCATTGGTTCGCGTCGAGTCTCCACTAAACGGAATTCATTAATATGCTGAGTGAGATCTAAGGGATTATTGCGGGCATATTCTTCCAGCGTTGCTAGATCTATTTCTTGCGCAACGAAACGCGCAAGTGAGCTATGTACAATAGTAGGTGGACCAAGTTTGGCCGAGATGAGCTTGAATTTTCAGTGACAGATATGCTTGAGGAGGCCGGACTAATCGATGTGGCTGCAAGGCTGGGAAATACCACAGTCACTGTACCGAGCGCTTTTAATAAAGACAAGAATCATGAAGTACCGCTGCGACTTGATTATGCGTTTGCATCGCAACCAGCGATGAGCAATATTAAGGGTATCGAAGTAATTAAAAAACGGTGTAACAGATGCTATCTCGGATCACTATCCGATTTTAGTTTCTCTAGCTTTCGTCCAACCAGAATAAAATCAGCGTATGATATGGCATTTCTGACGCCGAAGAGTTCAATTTCGCACAATAAAAAGTGGGCCGAGGTCCGATACTCTGCTTGCGTCAATCCAACTATGCTAAAATTAGGAATAATGGCATCGAAACAATCTATGAATAAAAAAGCTCATCAACCTGCTCTCCAGATGCTTAAGCTGGGCATCATGATTGGTACCTGGAAAATGAGCGGACGCAACCTCTCCACTGGAGAAGAACTACATGGCCAAACAACTTTCTCGTGGCTGGGCGGAAATTCTTTTATGATCAAGCAAGTAGAAGTGGACAGCCTTCGCGGACTAGAGGTCATTGGTTACAATAGCTCAATAGATCGCTGCACCTCTTTCTATTTTGACAGTCGAGGGAGAGCTCTCACATTTGCCTATGATGTTGACGTCACGTCTATTACAGTAACGCCCACCGGTTCAGTAGCAGATGTAAGTAGTGTTCAGCTAGACGTACCTCCGGACGTAGCTCCAGCTTTTAAGGGTACGTTTAGTGCTGACGGCAATACTATAACTGGCCCCTGGAAGGGCAGTGGTGGCACAAGCTTTGAAGCCGTTATGAGAAGGGTGAAGTAAGCGGGTCAATTTGGTTTATTGATTACAATCAATCACTATGACGACCTGAGCGGTAGCGTCATTGCCCCAAACAAAGAAAACTGGCCGCAAGGCCACCCTTCGAGACAGCGAAGTCGTGACTATCTTAGTATTCAATCTTGTCACCGTCCAGCAACAGACCCTGCGCCAGATCTACGACTGGTTGGTCAATACCACAGCTCAGACTTTCCGACCTTACCAAACTACCAGAACTTCGTGGCCCACTGTCAACTGCGCGTTGCCATTGCTCAACGGATTGCTGTGTAATCTGTTAGAGAGCGAAGCGCAGCTTCGCTTCATGGATGTCACCATGCTGCCCGTCTGCAAACTTGTACGTCGTCGCTGGCACCGGGTCGCTCGGGGTTACGCACCTACCGGCCACAACTGGCAAGGCGAACACTATGGCTTCAAACTCCATGCATCCGTCGACAACGACGGACGACTATGCGCTGCTGTCTTTTCGAGTGCAAATATTCATGACAACCGGGCCATCCCGTACCTCGTTAATTGCCATACCCGTATCGCCGTGGGCGATACGGGCTACCGAAGTATGCCACTGCACAAAAAGGTACGACGTACCTTTGGTACGCATATCCTGACGCCGCCCCACTACAAGCAACAAAAACAAGTCATGACTGAAAGCCAAAGAAAACTCCTTCGGCGCAGACCGAAGATTGAGACAGTCTTTGACTATCTCAAGGAACATCTCCATCCCGTCACTTCGTTTCCGAGGTCAGTGCACGGCTACGCCGTGCACTACACGAGAACATTACTGGCTTACCAGCTACTGCAGATGGGGTGGTGAGGTTTCGAGATTCAGATTTCTCTGAAGAATAAGGCAAGAGCGGAGATTATAACCGGTTCTCCTGACCTCTAGTCAGAGAAACTATAAAGACGGCTATTGTAAAGTAAATAATACATGTTATAATATTGAGCATCCATAGGTAGACCGGAACAATAGTATAGATATCTAATCTGTCGCAAGATTCAGGAGAAGTCTATGAGCACCATACTTGGCATTGACGATCTTCGTCTCATGCCGTGGGTCACGGAAATTGCACGAACCAGTCGCGCAGGCATCAAGATGCTTGAGCGTTACCGCGGTACCCGTATCGATGAGCTCTGGCTGGATCACGATTTGGGTGGCGACGACACGATCATGAGTGTCGTGGCGGTGCTTGAGGAAGCCGCTTTTAACGGAACACCGTTCGATGTCGGCTCAATCTTCATCCATAGCTCGAATCCCAGTGGTGCCGAGAACGTTCTACGAGCATTACTGCGATGGGGCTACAATGCACGACGTGTCTCTGCACCTAAAACAGGGACTATCGAATAAGCCATGTATATACCTAACCCCACCTTTGGAGGTATGCCTACTATCACCCCGCCGCACCTGGCGGGGTTTACAATTGGATAAAACACCAGAGTTCGAACTTCGGACTCTTTTTATTTTAGTATCTGTTATTATGGTTCGAATCTCTTCTTTCTTTCATATCCTTTATATTTGCTATGAAATATTCGAATACATGATTTTTATATAAAAACTACATAAAACTGTGCAGCCGTAAGGTCATAGTCAGTGCTATTACTCTGCTATACTTTAGATATGCAACAATCCCCTGAGCATTGCGTTTTTGTTATATACACAAAAAACTTCGGTCAAGTACTTGTAGGTGAGTATTCTTATAATGGTCAACCTCAGACAGTAGCATTGCCAAGATTTACCATCACATCAGATCAAAGTGAGCTATTAGAGGATGCGAAAAAATTTGTCCTATTACAGCTGGGTATTAGCTTAGAATCTATTACACCGATTAAGCGTCTTTATGCACAAGATAGGCAACTTAGGATTTTTACGGCGACTCTTACAACTGATGAGCTACCTACAATAAAAAAATCATCAGAAATACAATATAGCTTTGAAGACATTAAGCGTGCTCTTGATCTTCTTAATATGGACGATCAATCTGCTGACCAAGAGGTTATTAGACGCACGATGCCTTTGTTTCGCTTGGAATTTTCAGATGAGAATGGCGACGGGATACTTTCCGTGGTCGCCGGCTGGTCTTTAGGGGACTATCCAGATCTTATAAACCTTGCAACTAGCTCTGACGAAGGGGATGCACCACTAGATTTTATCGGAGCGCTAATCAATCTTTCCACTAAAGGCTATGCCACGATAAGGTTTGACCCAGAAGGACTAATCAGCACCATGATCCTCCTGCGCTCCAATGATAATGTTCATATGATTATCTACACGGACACGCCTGGCGACGACCATCGTTATGATGAAGATGTAAAAGCGGTAGTTTGCATTGACACATACGTCCCATACGATCTATTTATGATGGAGTCGATGAGGGCACTACGTCAATATGTGGACGAACTAGATACGCGTCAATGGAGGCATGAATATGGCAAGGAAATCAGCGAGGCGCTAGCTAAAATTCGGCTTTGAGTTGGCGCCTCGCTTTAATAACGCCTCAACTTCGATCGTATTTGTACTGATCTGGCGTTGTGCCGTCGCCACTAGCCAAATGGAAGTTACAGCTTAGATCTTTTCGCCTGGCTGGCGTCTTCGACAAGGGGGCTTGGATTGGCTTTTGATCCGCCCTTGGCCTTAAGCGCTTGCTGAAAATCATACGTGAGATGACTGCGGAGTTGGTCGCGGGTTAATTTGCGTAGAGGTTCTGTTGTTACGAGATAATTTTCAATTTCTAGGTATACATCTACTAATGTCGATTTTTCCTCGGCCGTCAACTGCACGCCAGCTTTCATATTTGAGGTAATGACGCGCATTTTATCCAAGGTCAAGTCGATGGCGGCTGGTGTGGACACAAGGCTTGCCGCATAGGTAACTGCGTCGGTAAAAGTGCCATTTGCCTCTACCTCAATGGTTCGGTCCCCGTAGTAGAACAATTGGCCAGCGCGCAGCAAAAATGTCATCATGAGTAAATACGGCCACAAGGCAACTCCGTAGCCGGTATACCAACCCAGTCCATCGGGCCACAGCGTATCAACGAGTATCTCGTGTAAACCGGCGATAGTGGTGAGCGCCAAACTGGCAGCAAGTGCGTTCATGGCGCGGATATAGCTTTGGCCAATAAGCGAGCGAATGTGCAGGGCTACTACCATAGCAGCAAAACTGAACGCAATACTCCAGGCAACCAACTGCGCGATGCCGGCCGGCGCTCCGGGGACAGGTGTTATGGCAATCGCTGCTGCAACGGCGAGTCCCAATCCAAACCACAGAGAAGTCCATAAGAAACGTATAGATAGCAGCTTAGCAAAACGTCGTACGCCTATATACACGATGAGCGTGGCTGAGAAATAAAACAGCGCGGATATGGCACCGAGCCAATCAGCCGTAACATTAAATGCTAACACAACAGAGAATATAAGCACTGGTACTGAAACCATGAATGTCCCGATGGCAATTAGGGTATGGGCAGCTCGCAAGCCTGGCTTAAAATCCTTGAGGCTTGCAAAGAAGAACCAACTGGCAGCTATTTGAATAAGGCACATGGCGATACTGAGCCCTAGTCGTAACTCCTCTGGCCGGAATGTTTCGCTGCCAGGATGCATAAGAGAAACACCGGCCACAACGCCTATAGCGGCTAACAAAATAAGTACAAAACGCTTGTTCATAATCCTTATGCTTTATAGTAGCACATGTGCGAGTCGTCAAAGAATGCTGTATGCTGAACATGGAATGGGTGTACGCTACTCATAGCAAGGCTCCGGAGGCCTCCATATGACATCGGAATTGTATGAAGCCTTTCAGTCAGTAACTCTACGGCACGTCATTTGACTTGAGGTAGCTGATCTGACGACGCCGGTTAAAGAAGTTTGGATAACGCCCCCACCTCAGCCATGAAAATGACACAAATATAAGCTTGTGTCATTTTTTTGTTTTGAGTTATGCAAATCCGTTAGTGCACAGTTATTGTCGGGCGGCCTGCAACACTCCGAAAAGCTGCATCAGAGATGCCTCATTGTGTTTGCCATAAAAACCGTACCAGTGTTCAAGCGCTTCTGGCGACATAACTTTTAGTGCTGTAAGGATATGTTGAGCAAATTCAACTGGAGCCGTCGAGCCGGCGGTAATCAGGTTGCCGTTGGTGCAGGCGAGCTCATGTTGAAAATGTGCTTCACCGTGGTATGTGGGGAATGACATCTTAAGGTAATCGAGACTTGTGGCGGTGTGTTTTACGTCGTCGAGCATGCCGGCTTTAGCCATAGCCTCAACCGCGCCGCAGATGGCTGCCACATGTACGCCGGCTTTCAAAAATTGCTGCGCAAGCTTTAGTGCGGCTTCGTGCTGTGGCTGCTGCCAATCGTCGCTGCCAGGCAAAATCAGCAACGCTGCGTTGTCAATAGCGACTTCCTCAAGGCTACAGTCAGGAGTAATTTTTACGCCGCCCATAGTCACAACAGGTTCTTTTGTCAGAGCCACTGTCCTAACCGTAAAACGCTCGGTAACTGTAAAAAATCGGCCGCTCTGTAACTCGGCAACAACCTGACCTGGCTCCCAGTCTGCCATGGCAGGCAATACGTATAAATATACTGTTTTGTTCATAATCGATCCCCGTTTTATTAGTATGCTCTTAGTGTAGCGAACTTTGGTCTAGGAGCATTGTAAAAAACGGACAATCGATTTACGCTATTCGAGCGTTAACTCATCGTCCAGTGTAAGAGGTGTAACGCCGATTAGTTCTCTGAATTCGTTATGTAAATGAGCCTGGTCGCTGTAGCCTGAGGCGGCTGCAATTGCTGCGATGGTACCTGCTGATTGCTTTAGGCTTTTCACGGCAGCTTGCTGACGGCATATCTTGATAAAGCCTTTTGGAGTTATTCCCGTATAAGATACCAAGCGCCGACGCAGTTGCCGATCGCTCAACGGGAGGTTGCCAGCAAGCTGTTCAACCGAACCAACACCGTCGGCCGCTCGTACGTTAGCGATGAACCGGTCAACCAGTGCGTCGCGAGCAAAATAGTTTTCTTTAATAAGCGTGTGGACTAGTTCGGTTAATAGGTCAAGGCGCATGTTTTTTGCCCCTGTTGTCTTTGTTAGTGCTGCTTCAAATTTCTGGATAGGCAGACAGCGTAACTCCGACCCAAAGACTCGGCCATCTTTCATGATGGCAGTGTCAAAACCAGGAATGGTTATTTTTGTCCCTGCGACAAGCCGAGCACCAAAAAAGCTCTCGCCGGCATGTACATTGGTTATTTGGAATTTACTCATCGGGCCAATGATCGCCAAGCCGCGTCCGCTAGTGTTTGAATACACGAGCAGTTGCATGTTTGCCGAAGGGAGAAGTCGAAGCGTTCCGTTATGCTCAATGGGACTTTGCCAGAAGGCCTCAATCCACGAGGTAAGCGTAGCGGTAGGAGCTGATTCCTGGTAGGGCAAAAATGGCATAGTATCTCTAGACTAGCAGGATTAAATGATAGATCCTAGCCGTCCAGTATCTTTGTACCTTCGTCGAATAAAGCGTGAATTTGATAGAGGTTTCGCTCGTGAGTCGATTGTATGAGCCTGTATATCCTCACCAATGATCTATGCAAAACCAGAAAGAGTATTGTGAAAAGTTCTGTAAAATTTTTGTTATCTTTTGATCATGCCATTCGTCATGCTGTACAATGAGAAAAGAACTGTAACAACACGATATTGTTAGGATGTATGGCAAAGATGACGCCTGGTGGACCATCACTATGAATTCGATGAGACAATCCGTGAAAGGACTCCCGTATATATTGCGAGTTTATTCGCTGCTTGCATTCTTAACATTGACGGTCTTTGGGTGCGTGCACATTGTAGGCGACGGTGAGCTTACCGTTGGATACCTAGAGATAACGGGTGGTGTGAGTATTTTGCTCAATATATTGGCGCTCAGTGTTACTCGTAATGTCACATTGGCGAAGAATGTATTTCTACTGGTTGTTTTGTCGTTCTTGGCTCTCATGCTTATTAGTGGCGGAACAGAGGGCACGGGTATATTTTGGTTTTTTGTTTTTCCGGTCATCACCTTCTTTTTGGCTGGCAAGCAACAAGGCATATTGTGGATGATCGGTTTTTTTATCGTGATGATGGGTATATGGTTGCTATCTCTCGGGGGCGTTATAGTAGAGATCCCTTATGATACTATTGTACTCCGTCAGGCGCTGCTTAGCGTGCTGGTGGTAACAGTAGGGATTAGCGCCTACGAACAGTCACGTGAATGGTTGGTAGGTCAGAATCTTGAAAGCCGCACGGCACTGCGTACTGAAAAAATGCAAGCCGAAGTTATTTTGCAGCATATTGATGAGGGGGTCGTGGCGACGGATAGTAAAGGGAATGTGACGTTTATGAATCGGGCGGCAGAGAAACTGCTTGGGTGGCAGGCGTCGGATGTGCTCAATAAAAAATTTATTGATGTTGTGCCCATGTTAGATGCTGCGGGCAGACAAGTCTTGCCGGATAGTCGCCCACTGCAGCGTGCGGTAAAAACAGATGCGTCTCTTGCAACTATCGCTACCTACCGCTGTAAAGATGGCAGCACTATCCCCGTATCGGTTATGGGGATACCTGTAACGATAGACGGCAAAGTTGTCGGCGGAGTCGGTACCTTCCGTGATATCAGCGAAGAACGAAGCATGGTCCATGCAAAGAGCGAGTTTGTGACACTCGCCTCGCACCAGCTGCGTACGCCGATTTCGGCTATCGCCTGGGTGAGTGAGCTGCTACTTAGCGGTGATATAGGCAAGCTAAGTGGTGAGCAGCGGGCGCAGATTGACAGTATTTATAAAAGCAATCGGCGGATGGCTGAGCTAGTGAGCGAGATGCTGACTGTTTCAAGCCTTGATCTGGATGCCTTGCCTGTTATACCTCAAAAAATCGACATCGCAAGCGTATGTGCTGACGTTATCAAGGAACAGAAAATGATTTATAAGGATAAAGAAACGATCATAAAAGAGCGATACGACGCAGCTTTGCCACGTATATCGTGCGACAATGAGGTCACGAGACTGATACTTCGCCATCTGTTATCGAATGCGATGAAGTATACGCCAAAGGGAGGTGAGGTAACGGTGCGGATTGAAAAGAAGTATGATGAAAAAATTCTTCCGGATAGCCGGGGGAGTATAGTGATAACTGTTACTGATAATGGCTATGGTATTCCTGAAAATGTCACCAATAAGATATTTACCAAGTTTTTCCGCGCCAAAAACATTATACATAAAGACACTGATGGTACTGGTTTGGGGTTATATATCGTTAAGGCAGTACTCGATTACGTAGGGGGTCGCGTCACGTTTAGTTCGCATGAAGAGAGTGGCACGACATTTACTGTTTTACTACCGCTTGAGGGCATGATCAAACACGAATCGCAAAAAGAACAGGAGAAGGCTGATGTTTAAAAATCTTTCACTGCGTATCAAACTGAGTCTGGCTTTTTTGATCGTGGCCGCATTGGTGGGGGCCGCGGGCTACTATCAGGTGCGTTCAGTCTATCACATACATGACCTCTTCTTCGTTCTTATGGACCAAAACCTTAAGCGTCGGGAAGCTCTCGACAAGAGTAAATTAGCTGCCGTTCAATTGGAAAATAACGCGCTGCAATACGATCAGTTGACCGAAGAGGGGGCTAGCGAACAAAACTTGTCCGTGAAAAAAGCAGCCACAGAAACAGCCGCTCAGACGCTTGATGGCTACCTGACAGAGTATCGTGAATTGCTCAAGAAAGATACTCAACAATTCACCCCCGAGTCCTCAGTGACAGAACTTATTAATGAAGCGAAGGGGCTAATGCGCGCAACCGATACGTTTATTGCGACAGCACACGCTCAGTCTTCTACCAAGCTTGGCAGTCAGCGTGTTGCCTTGGAAGATGCGGGCAACCAATTGAATGGGACTATTGATACACTATCTAAGCTTGAGGATCAACACATCGCCGCACAGAATGTGGAAATCGATGAGGCAATGCAGCGTTTGATACTTATTAGTATACTTGTGGGGGTCATGGTGGTTGTTTTAGCAGTGGTTCTTGGGCTTGTCATGGCGAATAGTATATCCAGGTCTCTTGGTAAACTGAAGGAAGGCGCTCTGCGTCTTGCCAACGGTGATTTTTCTCAAAAGATACCTGTTAAAAGCAGTGATGAGATCGGACAATTGAGCGAGACGTTCAATATTATGGCTGAGCGACTTCGTGATTCATATCAGCGCATGGCTTTTGAGACCGAGCGCGATCGAACGTTGCTTGAGAGTTTGGGTGAAGGTCTGATTACGATTGATCAAAAGGCCAATGTCGTACTTATTAACAGTAAGGCTATTCGGCTCTTGGAGCTCAACGAACAGAAAGTGCCGATCGGGTCATCTGTCAGTAGCGTTTTGAAGCTCTATGGCCAGGAAGATAAGCTATTGCCTGTTGACCAGACTCCTGCTGTAATGACATTGAAATTGGCTGCAGCGGTCAGCGACGTATTTGGTCTTCACAGAAAAGACAGTACTAAGATCATCGTTAACGTTAGTGCCAGTCCGGTGATTGTAGATGGCAAAGTCGCCGGGGCCATTATGACGCTGCGGGATGTGACCAAGGAAAGGGAAGTCGACCGTATGAAAACCGAGTTCATCTCGCTTGCCTCGCACCAGCTGCGCACCCCTCTTTCGGCCATTCGATGGTTCACTGAAATGTTGCTTGCTGGCGACGCTGGAAAACTCCAGCCCGAACAGATGGATTTTGCTCAAAATATCTCTGACTCTACTGATCGCATGATTGCGCTCGTGAACGCACTACTTAATATTTCGCGTATCGAATCTGGTCGTATAATGATTGCTCCTAAACCAACCGATCTGCGCGAGCTTGTGTCAGGGATAGTAAATGATCTTAAAGCTAAGACTGAAGAAAAGAAACAGACCCTGATCATTAGCGTCCATGCCGATCTGCCAAAGATTAATCTTGATCCGCAGTTGATTGGCCAGGTATACCTTAATTTGCTTACGAACGCGGTAAAATATACGCCGAAGGGCGGCGAAATTTCCGTCTTTATTTCCAAAAAAGATGACCAGGTTATCTCTCAAATCACCGATAATGGCTACGGTATCCCTAAAGACCAGCAAGACCGTGTATTCCAAAAATTCTTTAGAGCTACCAATGCTGTAAAAGTAGAAACTGACGGGACAGGGCTCGGACTTTATCTTATAAAGGCAGTCATCGAGTCATCGGGCGGCAGGATTTGGTTCGAAAGTGAAGAAAACAAAGGCACGACATTTTGGTTCAGCATTCCGCTCAGTGGTATGAAACCGAAAAAAGGCGAGGTGACGTTAGATGGATAAATTAATAAAGAAAGATGGGAGAATGGCGCACTAAGTGCGTGTTATACTAAACATATGTCCAAAGAAAATCCAACAATTATGGTAGTTGAAGATGAGACATTGCTGCTTCAGGCCATCAGTAAAAAACTGAAACTTTCTAATATGGATGTGTTGTCGTGTGCGAGCGGCCAGCAAGCGATTGATTATCTTGAAAGTCTCGACGAGATGCCTGATGCTGTGTGGCTTGACTACTATTTAAAGGATATGAACGGTCTTGCTTTTATGCAGACGCTAAAACAGAATCCAGTTTGGGCGAATATTCCAGTGCTCGTGGTAAGCAATTCGGCCAGCCCCGACAAAGTAAGCAATATGCTTGGTCTGGGTGCTAAGAAATATATCCTAAAAGCGGAATATCGACTGGACGAAATCATTACAATGATTCGTGATTTTATTAAGAACGACAGTATTTCTGGCCCGATTTCCCCAGGCACACTTCAGCCGCCTCAAGCCTGAACCGAAACAACCCAAAAGCCTGCTACAATAATAGTAAAAGAACTGGAGAGTATACTACATGGCCGATGACCAGAAAAATGTCTTAGTCGTTGAAGATGAAAAACCTCTTTCACATGCCTTGCAGCTCAAGCTAGAGCACGAGGGCTTTATCGTCACGGCTGCGTCTGATGGACAAGAATGCCTGGATCTGCTCGCGCATAAGAAATTTGATATAGTTCTCCTTGATTTGATCATGCCTGTCGTCGATGGGTTTCAGGTGCTTGAACAGTTGCAAAAGAAGCCGCCAATGCCAGCAGTGTTTGTGCTATCTAATTTGAGTCAGCATGAAGATGAAGAACGCGTCCTGCAACTTGGGGCTCGGAAGTTCTTTATCAAATCCGATACGCCATTGACTGTCATTGTTGAAGAAGTGAAGAAAGTATAATGATGCGACGGGGTGGGCTATGTATCCGAGTATTGACAAGGTAAAATCGGCGCTCCTGGAGGGAAGCTATATTTCTGAGGCTGATAGTAACGTAGCCGAGGCGGCTTCGCATGACAGCGCTGGGTATATCGACTATTTGATTCACGCCGAACTGCTCAGTAAGTCGTTACTTGGTCAAGGCTTGGCAGAGGGCTACAAGCTGCCATTTATTGACTTGGGGGCACATCCAATAGACAAAGAACAATTAGCGCTCATTTCAGAGAAAGAGGCGCGCGCGGCGCGCGTTGTCGTCGCAGCCGTATCTGATAAGAGTGTGACACTGGCAACGGATAAGCCAGACACTATAGAGATAAGCAAGTTTGAAGCGTCCTTTCCTGGTAAAAAAATAAACTTGGCCTATACATTGCCCGAATATGTAGATGGCAGCTTTACGCTCTATGAGCGGCCGCTTGCGACACGTTTTTCGCAAATCATTGAGAGCAGCAGCCGGGTTGCGCCCGAGATTGTTGATGAGATTATCAAAGACGCCACGTCATTTCGCGCTTCTGATATTCACTTTGAGCCGCAAGTCGGCAAGGTAGTGGTGCGGTTTCGGATCGATGGTTCGCTCCGTGAGGCGGGCGAGTTGCCAAAAGAATATTACGACAATATTTTAAACCGTATCAAGGTGGAAAGCGGCATGCGCATTGATGAGCATTTGGCGGCTCAGGACGGGGCTATCCAGCGTCGGGGCGAAGGGTATACGACCGATCTGCGCGTTTCTTTAGTGCCAACGGTCAATGGCGAGAAGATTGTGATGCGTGTACTTAGCTCGTACGTGCAAAGCTTTGACCTGGCCGAGATCGGCCTTGACGACGCCCATCGCCAGATGATTGAACGCTATGCTGCCAAACCGTTTGGCATGATCTTGACTACTGGGCCGACCGGCTCTGGGAAAACGACGACGCTCTATGCGCTCTTAAAACTTCTCAATCATTCAAATGTGAACATCACAAGCATCGAAGATCCGGTGGAATACAAAATGGCAGGCATAAACCAGATTCAGGTGCGTGAACAAACCAGTATGACGTTTGCCAAAGGCTTGCGTGCTATCGTGCGCCAAGACCCGGACATTATCCTTGTGGGTGAGATTCGTGACCGTGAAACAGCCGATATTTCTGTGAATGCGGCGCTCACCGGCCATTTACTGCTGTCGACGTTTCATGCCAACGATGCTGCTACGGCCATTCCCCGACTTGTCGAAATGGGTATCGAGCCGTTTCTCCTCGCCTCGACCCTTGAGATCGTGATTGCTCAGCGTTTGGTGCGTAAGATATGTAATAACTGCCGTCATAGCATCCCGATCAGCGAAGCGTTGGCCGGTGTAAAAGCGCCAGGAGCTGACCTTAAACAGTACTTTAACCCAACCGATACTGTCTATATTGGTAAGGGTTGCAACGTTTGTAGTGGCTCGGGCTACAAAGGTCGTATTGCGCTATTCCAGTTTATTGAGGTGACGCCCGAAATGCAGGAGTTGATTTTAAAGACGCCATCAACCCCGGAAATCGAAGCACTCGCTCACAGTCAAGGCAGTTTACCGATGTTTGAAGATGCTCTGCAGAAAGTAAGAAATGGCATGACAACGCTCAGCGAGGTGGTGCGCGTTGTGCCGCCGCCGATAGGAAAATAATAATGGCTGCCGTCCAAACTGTACTGACAAAAAAAAGTAAAAAACCGGTGAAGCGGCACATTGCTTTTAAGGAGCGCGAATACTTTAGCGAGAATTTGGCACTCCTCTTGAAGACAGCGGTGCCGATTGGCGAGGCGCTCGATGCGCTGTCGACAACTACTACCAGCAAGCAGATGAAGCAGGCGCTTGCTATAATGCAAACGGATATCGGGGCTGGCTTCTCGCTTGCAGACGCCCTGGAACGTTCGGGTATTGTCAGTAGGCAAACTTTGGCTCTGGTGCGCCTTGGCGAGCATTCCGGACATCTGGTCGAAAACCTTCAATTGGCGGCACAACAGGAAGGCAAGCGTCACACGTTTCAGTCCAAAGTACGCTCGGCGCTCCTGTATCCGACTTTCGTCTTTACACTGACACTCGTGATAGGCATTGGCGTAGCATGGTTTTTGCTGCCGCAGCTCAGCAATACGTTTTCTCAGCTTCATGTCACACTGCCCTTTATTTCGCAGGTAATGATTAATTTTGGATTGTTTTTAAAGGCTAACGGGGTGATCGCCGTACCGGCATTTTTGATTGTTTGCTTTTTCGTAGGGTATACGTTGTTTGTTGCGCCCAAAACGAAGGTAATAGGACAGCGGTTATTATTTAAGATGCCGGGCATCGGCAGACTAATGCGTGAAGTCGAAATCGCTCAGTTTGGATATCTCCTAGGCACATTGCTAGAGGCTGGCCTGCCGATCACACAGGCGATTACCCTACTAACGGGTGCAAGCGGGGCGGCGCAATACCGACAATTTTATCAATATCTCGCCACCTCACTGGACGATGGCTACAGCATCAAGGATAGTATGGTACGCTACAAACATAGCGGTAAATTGCTGCCGCCGGCCGTTCAGCAAATGGTGATCGCCGGCGAACGGTCGGGGTCATTGTCCGAAGTGCTTCTGACAGTCGGCCGGACGTATGAACAAAAGTCCAACATTACCACCGATAACCTCGAGGCAATCACCGAGCCGATTCTACTCATATTTGTTGCGGGTGGTGTTATGTTGGTGGCGATTGCTGTGATTTTGCCTATTTACAGCCTGGTCGGAGGATTAAACCAATGAGAGAGGGTTTGGCTGGGTTTACCCTTCTCGAAGTGCTGCTGTCTGTAGCAATTATTACCATCCTCACGGGCATCTCGCTGCCTGTCTATGAATCATTTGTACGAAGAAATGACCTTGATCTGACAGCGCAGGGTATTACGGCGATGCTCCGCCGCGCGGATACGTATGCCCGGGCGGTGAAAAACGACAGTGCCTGGAGCGTTGAAATTCAACCTACGACCGTCACTTTATTTCAGGGGACTAACTTTGCAGCGCGTACCGTAGCATTTGATGAGACGCTAAGTGTTCCCGCTTCAATGACCCCTGGCGGGATTGGGGAAGTCCAGTTTGCTAAATTCAGCGCTACCCCTAATGTAGCCGGCAATATTACACTCACAAGCACGACCAATGATGTAAGAACGATAACTATTAATACAAAGGGCATGGTGAGCTATTGATATGCACAAGCAACAGGGATTTTCCGTGGTTGAGGTGCTACTGGCCGCTGCGGTATTTGGGTTTTTAGTAACTGGTGTCATTGGAGCGGTTGTGTATGGCCGTGTCTCAACTGTGAGTTCAGGTGACCGTTTACGAGCCAATTTTTTAGCCGAAGAAGGCATCGAGGCGACACGCAATATCGCGAACGCCTCGTATGCCAACCTTGTCGACAATACATCGGTCAATGTCGGCGACACGGCCGTAGAAGCAGGGAGTGATAACAATGCAAATGGTACTAGTGCCTTCAAGGTTACGACGGGTGTCTCGGGTGGCACTGTCAGCTCGGTTTCGATTTACATTACTACTGTCGATGCGACTAACAAGCATGTTCAGGCGGCCATTTATGCTGACGCCGGTGGAGTCCCCGGCGCATTACTTGGGGCAAGTGCCATCCAGACTGCGACGGCTACGAGTTGGAATACGTTTGCGATGAGCAATATACCTGTTGCAGCTACCACTAACTATTGGATAGGGTTGAGTGAAGATGGGGCTACCTCTTTCGCTGATGGTTCTGGGGGTGCAACGGCGTACGATCTGAGTACCGGCTATCCGGCAGCCAATCCTTTTTCGACTGACACGACAGCCGCGGACAAGCCGTCCTTTTATATGACCGTTAGTAGCAGTGGGTATGGACTGGCGCAATCGGCTGGCCAGTGGGCGTTTTCTGGTAGCTCTGATGTGAGCGGTATCTATACACGTCAGGTCACCATTACGTCGGCGGGCACTAATCGCAAAACTGTTTCTTGTACGGTCACGTGGCCGCAACCTGGCGGCACGACCAGCAGTGTTACGCTTACGAGCCGGTTGGTGAATTGGGCTGCCGCCACGAAACTTTGGACAAATGCCGTTGTCGCTGGTAGCGCCGATGTGACAGGCACGAGCAATGCGATAAAAACAGATACGGTCGGCAACTATGCCTATACGGTGCTTAGCGCCACTACGAATAACTTTGTGATTACCAATATCACCAACCCGGCCGCACCAACCAATAGTAGTACGATTACCCTTGCGGGTACGCCGACGAATATCTTTGTCAGCGGTAATTATGCGTATATTACCAATATCAGTGATACGGCTGAATTACAAATCGTCGACATCTCTGTTCCTACGGCACCGGTGCTAAAGGCCAGCGTGGACATGACCGGTACGGGGAATGGTCAGGGGGTATTTGTGAACGGGAATTATGCCTACGTTGTCCGCGCGGCCGATATCACAGCAGGAGCTAACGAGTTAACCGTTGTTAACGTCACGAACCCCCTTACCCCAACAATCGCTGGCGGATATAACAACGACATTGCTATGAATGAAATCTATGTCTCGGGAAATAATGCCTATATCGCGACGAGCTCTACGACTCAAGAAATGCTCGTGATGAATACTGCAACGCCAACAGCACCGACGCTGGCCGCGACCTATAACCCCGCTACCGCCCTGGCCGCCTTGACGGTCACTGGATTTGGCAACACGGTTCTGCTTGGCATGGGCACAACCCTTGATGCCATTAACGTGACGACGCCGACTGCTCCTACGCGGTTGGGCACGTTTACGGCCGCCGGTACGATTAATGACGTGGACGTGGACATCACTAACAAGTATGCCTTCTTAGGCACCGCCAGTACGACAGGGGAATTTCAGGTAGTGAACATTGCGACCCCAGCGACAATGACGCTTGGTAAAACGGTCGATGTGACCGGCACGCTCAGTACCATAACGGGGCTGCGATACAATAAGTCACTTGACATGGTGGTTGGCGCCAGCGCTTCTGATACTCAAGAAATCTTAACCTTTACGCGGAATTAATATGACGGATATGTTGCAGCCTAATAAGACACAAACCGGCTATACCCTCATAGAGTTACTTTTGTACGTTGCTATTGTCGGAAGTCTCCTTACCTCGGTCACCTTCTTTTTCGGTATGGTTGCTGAGGCACGGGTGAAAAACCAAACTGTCAGCGAAGTAGACGAGCAAGGAACGGCCATTATGGACTACATGACGCAAACTATCCGTAATGCCACTTCTATCACAACGCCAACGGTCGGGCTGAATGGGCCATCTCTGACGCTTGCCGTCCCTACAGTAGGCCTCAGTCCGACGATATTTAACACGAGCGGTGCGACAACACTCGGGTATAGCGTGGACGGTACCAGTACCGATACTTCAAACAGTAACGTTACTAGTGCCACCAAGTTTGTCGCGAGTACCTCCGGGACCGTTTCTGCGTTGTACGGGCTTGTAGGGCCGACTGTGGCTGCTAGTCCTAATAATCAGGCGCAAATGGCGTTATATAGCGGTACGAGTGCGCCGACGACATTGCTTGCCAGCAGTACCAGCGTGACGCTCACTGCTGGATCGTGGAATACTTTTACTATTGCCCCCGTGAGTGTCACTAGCGGTCAGACGTATTGGTTGGCTTATAACACCAATGGTATCGTCGCAGCCGATAATAATTTGCGTACTCACCCCGGCACTACCGGTCAGACGATGTTTGCCAGCCGGACATTCGGCACATGGCCCGCTTCTTGGTCGGGGGCGACGGAAAATACAGAGTTTTCCACCTATGCACTCATCGACACTGGTGCTGCGCCGCCGGCTGTTCAGGTAAAAGAGGGTGCCGGTGCGCTCGTACCTCTCACGAGCAATGACGTGCAGGTGACGAACCTTAGCTTTAAAAATCTTACCAGAGCCGGTACGGGCGGTATTGTTCAGGTAAGCTTTACTGTTTCCAGGGTCAATCCGAATAATCGTAACGAATATAATTACCAAAAAACATTTATCGGATCGGCAGAGGTAGGATGGTGAGACGGCAAAACGAATCGGGATACATCGCCTTGCTTTCGGTGCTTATTGTGGGTGCCGCCGCTACGGCAATTGGCTTGGTGCTCCTGACGACCGGCGCGGACAGTCAGCGGAGCGTGCTTGTCGAGCAACAATCCAAGCAGGCTCGAGCTCTTGCGGTTGCCTGTGGTGAAGAAGCGTTGCAATTGGTTCATGATAACGTTGCCTTTTCTGGTACAAATACGCTTACAGTTGGGCAGGGTACTTGCAATTATTTAGTGGCGGTAACGGCGGCCACAACGCGTACGATTACCGTATCTGGGACGGTCGGCAGCGTTGTAAAAAAAATTGTGATGTATGTTACAATTGGAACATCAAGCATAAGCATTACTTCATGGCAAGAGGTGGGCTAACTTGCGATTATAAATTAAGAAAAGGGGGCATATGTTAAGCTATAGAAATATAAAAAAGCAAAGACAAGCAGGATTTACGCTGCTTGAGGTATTACTGGTTGTGGCAATTATTGCTATTTTGGCTGGTATCGTGATTATTGCAATTAATCCAGGGAAAAACCTTGGTGATTCACGTAACTCTCAACGTTCTGCCGATGTAAACACTATTCTTAATGGCGTTTACCAATACTCATTGGATAATAACGGAACGCTTCCTGCGGGCATTACCACTACCAGCACTGAAGTTTGCGCGACAGGTGCGCCTAGCTGTACTGGTTTAGTTGATCTGTCTCCACTGACAACAGCCGGAAAGTATCTTGTTTCAATTCCAAAGGATCCACAATGTGCAACAGTGTGTGCAACAAATGGAGCCGGCTATAAAATCAACAAAGATGTTAATGGTCGTCTTGTAGTGACGGCACCGTTCGCCGAGCAAGGTAAGACTATTTCAGTAACGAAATAGGCAAGTGTGATGGCAGTTAAAAAAAGAACCGTTCCAAAAAAAGCGAGTACTCAAGTAACTGCGAAGCGGTCAGCAGGTTCGTCGGAGCCTAAGGTCAAAGTGGTCACCGCGAAGCTGCAACTGCTGACTGTGAGCTTCACTCTCCTCTGTATCATTTTTATGGTAGTTGCCTATATGCGTTATATATAGCTGAGCGATCACTTATCAAAACGCGATAAGCTCTTACAAGTAACGTACCCGCAGATGAATGTCTGCGGGTACGTTTTATAGGTAAGTGATCCCTACGAAAGGTCATGCAATCCAAAGCAGAGCGAATGTAGCGCAGCAGCTTCTAAAAGCTCCTTTGACCACGGTCTGTGCTCCATGAGCCATCTTCCATCGGACCATAACCCTTCCAAATTTAGATAACGCGGCCTTCTCTTATCGGCCGTCAAACCGCTTAAAATCGATCCCGGCCTTAAGAGCAAACAGGCCCATTAGAAGTAGCGAGAGGGTAGACATGCCACGCGCTTCAAAGAAGGTGCTATCAGAGGTGATACTGCGGAGTATGATATACTGCACGAACGTGAGCGCCAAACATAGCACAATCGCGGCTAGCCATACCAGTGGCCGTTGGTAGGCTGGGCCCAAGGTTCGCCGCAGACGGAAGATCAACAGAGTGGTTATAACCGCCAGTGCTGTTCCGCTTGTAAGTACCAGCAATGACACCAGACGCATCCAGGTGGGTATTGTCGGGCTGGCCCCAAACGGAAGCAGGAGCAGGCTAACGACGATAGTGGCCGCCAAAACCGTGACTATCACTAGCCGTTGCGACAACCAACGTGACCCAGACAGGCCTCTTAGGAGACAAAAACGCCGGATACCAGTATAAATGAACATTAACCCAAGCAAACAAGGGATGCTGGCTGTCACATAGCGGAACCACGTCAGCACCACGTCTGTTCCGATATTGAGCACAATGGGCACCTGGACAAGTGAGATACTCACAATCACAAAGCCCAGACAAATTGGCATATAGACTGCTCGTAGCTGCATCCGAAAGTTTCGACGGCTCATCCACAGCAGAATGGCCGCTCCGACATTCAACGCAGTAAGGCCGCCGGTTATACTCAGTACCGGTCGTATAACACCAGAACCGGGTAGCGGGAGTATAAAGGGCAGCACGCACATAAGAACTGCAGTCGCCCAAATAATCAGCAGCGGCAGCCGAAAAGCTGCAAAGCTGTGCCCTCCGCTCAGCGCTAGTTTTATTCGCTGATCTACCGATTCCTGAGTGAACTGCCGCAAGGGGTCGTTGGTGATTAAGTAATTTTCCAAATAAGCCTGGAGTTGCACGAGCTTGGCCCGATCTGACTCCGATAGGGTATTAGTCGAGTTTTGCGCAGTCACTTGACGCAAGATGTCTAATTGGCTATCGATGGCATGCGGATCTGATACCAGTGACGCCAGATACCCAATGACGTTAATAAGTTGTTGATCGGGGATACTGGAGGTTAGAGTACTACTCATATATTTAAGCTTAGCATGATCGTGGCATTATGGAAGCGGTGAAATTCCAATTTGAGTCAAAGTTTGCGAATCTTTCTCTGGAGGCTGTTAATGTCCCTCTTTTCAAACTGTCGCGCTATTCTTAAGAAGCGTTTGATCCTGTCGAAATTAGTGCCGGTCATCGGTCCGTGTAGTTCGACAGTTATCGCTAAAACGATTAAAGAAGTGCTCTAGCACCCTTCACGTACGAGGGTATTTCATATAAAATCCGAAACCTACACCCTCAGCTATTTGGGAAAGTGCCTTAAACTCTAGCAATGATATTCAGTCCTTAACCAAACTAAAAATTCGTGCAATGAGCGTGCAGGTATGCATTTCTTCTATTCTCAGCGCCAGCAACCCCAAATCCGGCGCTTAAGGTATTGGATGGATTATTAACGATATCTTCATACCCTTTTCGTATAGTAGTGATGTCTGAATGAATATCTTCAGGTGCAACTGCTTCTAATTTTTTGTACGATTCGACTTGTTTGTCATAGCTTACATCTCCAGTTAAGACAGGTTTCTCTATCTTTGCCGCGCGACAGAAACTAGCTACGGATCGTTCTGGTTGAACAAAATAGAACATGCCCATCATTACAGCTAGAAGCAGAACAATAGCGATAACAATAAGTTTCAGTCTTTTCCTGTTAGCGAAAAAAGACAAATTTATATGGGTATGTTGTTTGCTCTCCATGCCGGCTCCTAGAAGAATCATTCTAATTGTTGTTTACAAACAGAGATAAAGAAAATATCAGCGTCATATCAGCGGCAAGTGCGGAAATGTTTTCATAAACTACGATTGTCCACCACAACAACTCATGTTTTCTACCAGTTCCTCGCTCTACCTAGGTGATAATATCATAAAGTACTTTAGAATACATAGAATCACGTTTCATGTGCCTTCACTGGGCTAATTCTGGGATCGCAGTAGCCCTTTAATTAAGACATAATTAGATAAAGGTGTAAGGATATATACAACACCAAATAAAATCCAAAGACAGGAAATATATGCAACAATTTACTCAGAAATACGCTATCATCCAACTTTTTGAAGATATGCTCGTAGGCACACAATTTGGCGCAAGCAGCTGGCCACTCCACTCAACAATTGCAGACACTTTTGCTATCGATTGGGATGTTCCCGCTATGGTTGAAAAGCTTACAGAGCTTCTTAAGAATCACGCGCCAGCTACTTCCGAGGTAGAGGATGATAGGTTCTTTGGTGACGACGGTCAGGTGCAAGTTGCGCTTATCAAAAAGACAGATGATCTTGTGAAGCTTCACTACAATGTCATTGCATTACTTGAACAAGGTGGTTGGAAACCTAATGATCCTCAATTTGCCAAAGAAGGCTTTTTACCACACTCTACAGTACAGCTACACGGACGTCTGAATAAAGGTGAAAAAGTGACTTTCAATGCGCTTAGTATTATTGACTTCTTCCCAGATGAAGATCCTTACCAACGCAAGGTTCTCGCGACAATCAAAATCGGAGAGATTAAATAGCGTTGCTAGGACAGTTGGCGGCAAGTAGTATAACCGTGGTGTAGGTGATAAGCTGCGCCAAAAAGTCCCTGTCGTTCGCGCATCATGACGGGACTCTTAAATTTCTAGGACTTTTTCAAACTTACTATAACTTGTAAGTGTAGCTTCATTAATTGTACTACCAGTAACTTCAAGGTATTTTTTAACGAGATAGTAGCCCAGGCGGTATCCTGCCCAGCGAGGTAGTTTATCATCACCCGTAAACAAAACTTTTTGATGGTCGTATTGCCCACTATTGAACCTGTCTTTAAGCTGCGAGGTTATGTCGTCAATCATAGCTTGATCAGTTTCCTGCACGGCCTCAAAGAAATATTGTCTGTGTTTTCTCTGAGTGTCGGTCAAGGCTTTTTCTTCAAGAACTATGGCGAGTCCCTCAAATATCATATCTTTAAATAACGTATCGCCATACTCTGGCAGCTTTTCCCATCGCAGTGAATGAGACATTTCGTGGCAGATTGTCTCAAATACTATATCTTCGGATATCTCGGCTTGTTGTTTGTCTACAACCACAATAATGAAATGAGAAGTGTATGTCCTACCGGTTATGCCATCTTCCGGAATCGTAGGCAGAAGATGGACAGGAGCTGTCATGAGGACATCTACATTATAATCAAAATCGAAGTTAGCAGAAATAAACGCTTCCGCAGTCTTGACGGCTTTTTGGAAGATGTTGACTTCGTCGTCAGTGAACTTGTCGTTAGCGTTCGCAATAAGCAGATTGATCTTTCCCATATAAATATATTATAACAATCGTGCTCTACTTCTAGACCGCACCTTCCTAAGACCAATTAGAAGTTATCATCACGCCCCCATAATAGATAAACTCAAGCTATTTTAATCTTTGTCCGACAAGGATAAAGTCAGCGAGAAAAGGGTGTCAGCTGAGAAGCTCATCCTTAGTCATGGAAAAGCTTGCTTTTGTCAGAACAGCAAGTGGATAAGCGAATTCCCAGAAAAGGAACAGTATGGTGTGATTGTAAAAGCCCGCTTTCACTCTGGTCTCCCAAGGTGAAAGCGGGGTCGCTCCTAACGATTAGCGTCGGCGCTTCAGGGCTGCTGCGAGGTTATCATCCCACACGGCGTAGTAGCCGTCACCCACATCAATCATGAGCTTCGTGCTCTCCTCGCTTGCGATCCGCTGAGGCATCTTTAGACCCTCGGCAGACAATCCATGGAGCGTACCATAGAGCTCAGCGTCCTCTCGCTCAACCTCCATATACGGCTTGGCAGGCGGCATACGATAAACCGCAGCGCTGTTTGGCAAAAGAATCACATTCGCATTGTCGATGCGAATCTCACTGGCAGCAACGTACCCAAACACGTCTTGCTGCTTGGACAGCTCGACGACGGTAATGGTCTCGCCACCCTTGAAATTGCCACGCTCTGACTTAGACAAGAGTACTCCTCATTTTTACGAATAGAGCATAAATACTTTATCATATAGGAACCTTGTTATCAAAATACATCGTAATAACCCACCACCTTGCAGATAGTAGATTTCGATTCCTGTTCTCACTGGGAAGTACCCCTTTCGATTTTTAAACCATAAAGCGCAGGAATCGACGGAAAGTGCGGGTCGCTGCTGTTTGTCGCCGGGGGTTCAAGTGATGTGCTAATTGACAGCATACAAACATTAGCGTAATTTTATAGCTATTAGTAATACGAAGTCAGGAGTGAGCAATCCAGAAAGCGCCGTCAAAAAGTCTAGCATTATTTCGACGCATGCCTCGCTACGGCGTATTCTTCATAGCGTTCATTCTTTTTGGAAGTGGCTTATATCTGCTATGGCTTACACTAAGCCCGGCATATATACCAATTCCCAAGCAGTGGGATGTTCCTGCGCCGCATGAAGCAAAGCAACTGACAGAAAATCGCCTTTATATCCCAAAACTTAAATTAAACGTGCCGTATGGTGAAACAGCGGACGCGCTTAATAACGGTGCTTGGCATCGTTATCCTGATCGAGGCAATCCGGAAAAAGGTGGCAATTTTATCCTTGCCGGTCATCGTTTTGAGATGGGCTGGACCTACCAGGAGGTGAACAAAAAATCTCCTTTTTATCATATTGATCAATTACATATTGGTGACGATATTTTTGTAGATTTTAGTGGAAAGCGTTATGAATATCAAATTAGTGATCAGCTTAAAGTAAAGCCGACGCAAGTGGAAATAGAGGCATCGAGTATAGACCCAAAACTTACGCTTTATACGTGTACATTGGGTGGGGAGATGGATGGTCGAGATGTGATCATTGCTCGACCGGTAGCCTCAAATGTTGACCCGTCACTGGTATTTTAGCGCATCTTCTCGTTGACAAACTATGGGCACTTTGCCACCATAGTGATAATGTTTGACTTTACAATGTTCGCACAAACGACCGGTAAACTGCTAGACGCAGCAGGAGTGGTTGTTATTCTAGCTGGAGCTATTTTATCCACCCTGGCCCTTATTATCGCCGTAGCGAAACGAAAGAGTGTCCACGAGCTTTACAAATCATATCGCCACAATCTTGCTAGGAGTATTCTTGTTGGACTTGAGTTTCTCGTTGCGGGCGATATCATTCGCTCGGTAGCCGGTAATTTAAGCATAGATAGCGTCATTATCTTAGCTGTTATAGTAGTGATTCGATCACTGCTCGGTGTTGAGTTTGAGATGGAGATCGAAGGCCGTTGGCCATGGCAACGCACAAAAAAATAAAATAATTATTAAACACGAATGAATAATATGCCTTATCGGCATGTATTTATTTTGATTTTAATTTTACATTGTTATAGTCTAAAGCAACGTAATTGTTTATGCGCATCGGTGGGGGTGAAAATGCAAGAAACAAACAAAATCAGAAGGAACCATTCAGAAGGGATTCTTCGTAAGTGGTTTGGGAATTGGGATGATACGATATCCATTAAAAAAAGTGTCTGTGTCTGGCTATCAATTATAGCAGTAATAGTAATCGTATTCTTGGTCATCTTTTTTGCGCCTTCTGGCATCAAATCGAGCCGTAGCGAGTCATACAAAAAAGTCTCGGGGGCCGCAGGTCTTCAAGCTACTATTTCTTACGACTGTAATAAGCAGCCCTGCAATAATTTCGACTTCAACGTCTATATTTTTAACCAAGCCGGCCAACAGGTGAGCGTCGTTCGACCAGATAAGGATGGCAAGGTAAATGCTGCATTGGTGGAAGGTAAATACGTTATGGTGATCGGAAAGCAGTTCGGCAAAGTCGGTGTATTTCCAGAGGAACCATTACTACTCAAGAACGGTCAAGAATTAGAAATGAAGCTTCACTATAAGGAGGAGATGCTATGAGATTACTAAATAAGGCTGTCACGGGTAGAATCTTTCTGTCTTTCGCTATCGCTACTTTTTTCATGGCAATAACGCTCGTACTTCAGAAGCCAATGGAAGCATATGCTGTCACCAATCCTGGTCTTGACAGCGGTAATGCCCAGGTAACCACGGTTGGTAGCGACACCGTCTTGTCGTATAAGACAACTGGCACAAGCACTTTTAAGGCGCCTGCCGGCGTAACGAATGTTCGAGTTCTTGTTATCGGAGGTGGTGGTGGCGGCGGGTCGAATGGCGGTGGTGCCGGCGGAGGTCGTATGGTAGCCGCACCGTCTATGGCGGTGACTCCAGGAACACCTTATACCATCACTGTCGGAGGTGGTGGAAATGGGGGTACACCGAGTGCTGGCAGCGGCTCAAATGGCAGCCAGTCGTCGATTTCAAATCTTGCAGTTGCACCTGGCGGTGGCGGAGGAGGTAGCAATACGAATAGCGGCAATCCTTCAGGTAATAATGGAGGTTCCGGCGGTGGTGTTGCTCGTGATAATCTCAATGGCACATTTGCGGCCGGCTTAGGCAACCAGACTGGTACGGTCCCGAGTGGTGGAACAGGTTCGGGTAATAATGGTGGCGGGTCTATATGTACTGGTACTACCGGGTGGTGTGGTGCTGCCGGTGGTGGTGGCGCTGGCGCTGCCGGACAAAATGGATCTGGAAATAGCACCGAAGGCGTAGGCGAACGTCCTGGAAATGGTGGTGACGGTGGCTTAAATGATATCACAGGGACTTCTACGCGCTACGCTGCGGGAGGTGGTGGTGGCCGTCACAGTGCAGGTACACCAGGTGCTGGTGGTGCGGGTGGAGGCGGTGCCGGAAGCGTGGCAAGCGCTCAAGCTGGTGCGGGAACAGTCAATACTGGATCTGGCGGAGGTGGCGGAGGCTACGGCGGTAATGGCGGCACTGGTGGCTCTGGAATCGTGATTGTGCGTTTTACGACACAGAATATTCCCGACCAATTGGGTATGACAGGCCTGAGAATGTGGTATAAAGCTGATGGCGCTGGCAATACAAATGCACTTTGGAAAGATTCAAGCGGCCTCGGTTACGATATGACCCAAGCTACTGGCTCAAAACAACCAGTACTTACTCAAGGTGCCATCAACTTCAATCCAGCATATGTCTTTGATGGTACCGACGATGCATTCAGCATGCCATCCCACGGTATCCTCGGAGGTGACCCTATGACAGCCTTTTACGGTGCAACGGCGACGCGTACGGACGGCGGCTATCGTTACTTTGAAGAATTTGGCGATGACACGCCTAGTATCAGTATGAATAACGGCAAACCGGACTTGTACGTACGCGGCACTAGTCCGATACAGTTGACATATCCTACGCCACAAGCTTCAACCCCGCATGTATTTAGCTTTATTTCGCCAAATGCTAATAATCAATCGAGGATAGTTGGAGTTGACGATGACGAACAATCACAAAATGTAACCACGGGAACGTATGCTACTAGCAGTGGTGGTCAGGCGGGTAACACGTTTGGTTATACCAATGGGAGTTCGGGTACTGGTTGGGCCGGTCCTATGGCCGAAGCACTTTACTTTAACAGAGCGCTCACTCCACAAGAACGTCTCAAAGTGTCTTCCTACTTAGCTATCAAATATGGAGTTACCAAATATCAGGGTGCTAGCGGCGCGGACTATTCGGATAGTAATGGTACTACTACGTGGCCTGCTGATGCGACATTCAAGAATAACATTGCAGGCATCGGACGCGACGACACGATGACACTCAATCAAAAGCAGTCAAAAAGCACGGCCGATGGGGATATAGTAACAATTGGTCAAGGTACTATTGCTTCTACGAACCAAGGAAACTCAAATAACTTCACAGCTGACAAATCGTTCCTAATTTGGGGTCATGACGGCGGGGCCACTAGTACAACCACGACAGTAACAGGCGCATATAATCGTATAACCCGGGTCTGGAAGGCAGTCAGAACTAATGCAGTAGGCCAAGTAAAAGTACAGATTCCTACTAGCGCCATACCTGGCGGTAATGGAGTTATGTACACCAGTACGAATACAACTTTTGATGCGGGCGCTACAAAGACAACGATGACAGTGAATGGAGGTAATTACGAGGCGAACGTTACTTTGCTAGCTGGCACAACGTACTTTAGTTTTGGATCAATAGCCGGTTCAGATATACAGTTCGTGAGTAAATCCGCAACGGATATTGGCGGAACGCCGATCACAACCTATACGCCAGGTGAACCAATCGAATATAAATTAACGGTCAAAAATAACGGTCCAGACAACGCTGGTACGGTGACGGTCACCGACACACTTCCTGCCGGTGTCGTCCCAACAGCCACAGGGTCATCAGGGGGTGGATGGAGCTGTAATGTCAGTGGTCAAACAGTTACCTGTACTCGACCCGCTCTTAATACAGGAGTTACTGCGCCTGATATAACGGTAGAGGCTACTATTGCCTCGAATGTTACCGGCACAAAAAATAATACCGCTACGGCATCTGTATCGAATGACCCTGATTTAACCAATAACAGCGCTAGTTTGAATTTGCCTGCCGCGCCAAAGGCAGACCTAGGTATTTCGAAGGCTCATAGCGGCACACCAGTAGCCGGCGGTACATTGACGTATAACTTCACGGTGCATAATGATGGCCCGTCAGATGTTTCCGGCTTTACGGTCACCGATACTCTAGACCCTAACTTTACCTATGCTAGCTCAAGCCCGAACATCTGTTCAGCAGTCGCCCAGGTAGTTACTTGTAACGGTGGGGCACTACCTGGTAGTGGTACGCCAACGAGCCGAACAACAACATTCAGCATTACGGTAAATGTGTTGTCAAGTTATCCTGGAGGAGCAATTTCAAACACAGGTACCGTGGCTACACTCCCCGGTACAACCGATCCAAACTCGAATAATAACAGCTCGACCGACGCGACAAATGTATTTGTCAGTACGGATTTGGCGATAACGAAAAGTCATACCGGTAACTTCACGGCAGGCGTTAATAATACCTTTAAAATTACCGTAGACAGTCAAGGGCCTTCTAACTCACCAATAGGAACCGCAACGGTAACCGATACGCTTGATGAAGACTTTTCTTTCGTGTCTGCGACGAGCCCCGACTGGAGCTGTACGCATAATGCCGGCACAGTGACCTGTACAAATACGGCAGTCATCACTGCCGGAAGTTCGGCGGCTGATATTACCCTGGTAGTATTGGTTGATCCTATTGCCAAAGGCAATACGACCAACACCGCTGAAGTCAGCTCGATAACTCCTGACCCTGATCTTAGCGACAACGCTTCGACGGATAATGTGACTATTGCTTCTAGCGCAGATCTAGGTATTACGAAAGCGCATGTCGGAACAGGCTTTACAGCTGGAAATCCAGGACAATATACCTTCACGGTCGTTAATAATGGCCCATCGGTTGATTCTCCAAGCTACACAATTAGCGATACTTTGCCTGCAAGCTTAACGTTTGTCAGCACTGCCGCCGGAAGTGCAACGACATGTAGTGCAGTTGCTCAAGTAGTTACTTGTAACGGCGGAGCAATCGGTGTGGGCCAGAGCCAAATCACTACTATAAACGTTGCGGTGGGCGGGGGTGCTTCTGGCACGATTGCCAATACGGCATCGGTTGCGCCGGCAGCTGGCGTCACCGACCCTACGCCGGGCAATGATAGTTCCACTGATAACGTACCAGTAAAGCCAAATGCCGATCTTTCACTGACAAAGGCTCCAACGACTGCCATGACGGCTGGTGCAAATGCAACGTACAATTTTACCGTGCACAATGGTGGACCGTCGAATGTGTCAGGCTTTACTGTTACCGATACACTCGATTCAAATCTTACCTACGTCAGCTCAAGCCCAAACATTTGTTCAGTAACCAATACGGCAGGAAACGGTGCCCAAACGATTACCTGTACCGATACGACTGGTATTACCAATGGGAATGACTCTACCTTTAATGTGACGGTCGCGCTTGAAGCAACCGCTACTCCAGGAAGTACCATTGATAACACGGCTACAGTTACTCCGCCCGCTGACACAAATGACCCCAACCTCAGCAATAATAGTGGCTCTGTGACGCGAAATGTCGTTGCCAGTGCAGACCTCTCAATTACTAAGTCACATACGGGCAACTTTACCGCGGGGTCAAATAATACCTATTCAATTGTAGTAACAAACAATGGCCCGTCAGGCGCCTCGGCCTTTACGATCACCGACACATTACCGGCAGGACTTACATTCGTAAGCGGAGGTAGCACGGTTGGAGTAAATGCAAGCTGTACCAATGCCGGTCAAATCGTTACCTGTACTGGTGGCCCAGCTATTGGAGTGGGTCAAACGTCTACGATCACTCTTACGGTTGCAGTCGATCCGTCACTCGCAGGCAATACAACGCTAAACAATATCGCTTCTGTTTCTTCGACTACCCCCGACCCCGACTCAAGTAACAATACGAGTCCGACAGATACCGCAACCATTGACTCGAAAGCAGACCTAGAAATCAAAAAATTCCACACCAGCGACTTTACGGCAGGTAATGCGGAAGATTATCAAATACAAGTAATCAACCATGGACCCTCCAACGTCAGTGGATTCACCATTAGCGATACTTTACCCGCCGGTCTAACCTATGCAAGTTCCAGCCCAAACATTTGTTCGGCAGCAGCGCAAGTGGTGACATGTAATGGCGGCACTCTCGCGGGCAATGGAGCTGTAACGACAGTGACCGTTACGGTTAATACAAGTGCCGGGCTTTCTGCGGGATCGACTGTCAACAATACCGCTACCGTGGCGACGCTCGCACCGACTACAGATCCTAATAGTTCGAATAACAGCAGTACTGATACGGCAACAATCGTGAATGTAACAGACCTTTCCGTCACCAAGCAGCACACCGGTACATTTATAGCGGGAAACAATGCCACTTATACCATGACCGCTTCTAATGCTGGCCCTTCAAATACCCCCACTAACGATGTAACTATTGTCGATATACTTCCTGCTGGCCTGTCCTATGTTTCGGGCAGCGGGACAGGGTGGAGCTGTAGCGAATCAAATGGTACCGTAACATGTACCTACGCTCCCTCCTTAGTAGTAGGCGATACCACGTCCACACTTAGCATCATCGTTCATATCGCACCAGGCCAGCAGGGACAGGTGAGCAACACCGCTACTGTCGAATCGGTCCTTGACGACTCCAATCCGCCAAACGACACTTCCACAGATACGACAACAATTCAAGTGCAGGCAGATCTCACAGCTACGAAGACCGCTACAACATCACCGATTGTGGCTGGCCAAGACGTGACCTATCACTTCAACGTTACAAATAATGGCGGTCCAAGTGATGCTACGGGTGTAAAGATAACCGATACGAACGCTAATCTTACTTACGAAAGTGCAAGCGGGACAGATTGGACATGTAATGCGAGCGGCTCAACAACGACATGTGACTACGGGACGACATTAGCTGTTGGAGCTACTACAGGAGTTGATGTTACCTTCAAACTTGCCGAAGATGCTTCAAATCCGTTCGTCAATACTGCAGCCGTAACCTTTAACGGTACCGACCCATCGCCAGCAAATCCAAGCGATTCGAGTCCGCTATCGTACTCAGCTGATCTTGAAGTTGATATTTCGCACGATAAATCAAGCTACAGAGGCGGTGATACAGTTAACTACACTTATACTGTAAAAAATCATGGACCTTCCACTGCTCAGGATGCAGTGCTACAAAGTGCTATCGCAAATGGTATAACGGTAAAGAATGTGAGCGCCACCAGTCCGACAGGCGACTCTATCTTGGCTAAGCTCGACTCCTTCCTTTTCCCAACGGCTTCAGCAGCGAGCAGTCCATTTACTTGTCATCTCAATAGTCAAAATCTTACCTGCAACGCAAGCAAGCTCTACGTAGGAACCTATCAGTTGTATGTCAGCGGTGTTATTGATAGTAAGTTTAGTGGTCAGCTAGTGACCACGGCCAATATTAGTTCGGCTACCCCTGATCCTAATATGGCTGATACAAACGCAACAGACATCATCCAGAATGTCCTTGCAGGATTTGGATTGCCTGGGACGGGTAGTGACTTGTTCGTATGGATCGGAGGCGCTTCGTTTGCGATAATCACTGCAATATTGCTCTTCGTGCGAGCTAAACGAAGGCTATCACATGTTTAGAATTTACACGTTGGTCCGTAGTCGTAAAAAGTAAAATTTTGTTATACTTCCAAGTTAACTATTTTACGAATAGAGTTAGCTGAAAGCCAGGATCAAGCCACAGCGTTTCTTGGTAGGCGTCGAACGAGCGCAGCTTTTCCGGCTAGAGGAATGACGCATATACGTCATTCCTCTTTTTATACTAGTTATTGGCTGGTCACCGATTCGATCTCGGATGGAATCCTGGAGAGACCGTGTATAAATCGCCCTTATATAACATAGACAAAATACAAGTAGGAGACCATATCTATGCCGATTTCAACGTTAAACGATATCAATACGAAGTAACGCGAAATTATGGAGTAAAACCTACCAAATCGAAATAGAAGCACCGAGCAGTGATCCCAAGCTGACGCTTTATACATGCACGCTCGGTGGCGAAAATGATGGTCGCGAAGTGTTAGAAGCTAAGCTTGCTGCCAGTCAAATAAGCCCGGCAGAGGATCTGAAAGTGAGCAAGTAAATGCACCTAGATAGCGGGCCTGTTTCATTTGTTATTTAGTGCTAACTGAGGGTATGTAATCTTTACACCTTGAACCTTAGCAAAATCAGTCAGCGTTTCTTCACTGGTCTTATTTTTATCGAAAATGTCGACTACTGTCACTTTACGTACAAGCAACGCGTCCCCGATCATAGATCGATGGCAACGCCACGGTAAAGCCTCGGCGCACATAATGACTGTCTTTTTTCTTCCGGCTTGTTTTAACAGCTCCGTAATGCCGCGCTCAAATTCATCCGTTTGCATATAGTCTGCATAACCACGAAAACTGGTATTGTGCCAGCCAAGATTAATTGAATCAGCCTTTGCGTGTCGCAAGCCACCAAGGTCGGTTACGTGAAGGTATGAAATGCCGTGTTTCTCCAGCGCTTCTGCGAGCGTGTCACCATTAAATTGAGGTGTATGGCGTGAGCGAGGTATACTCCGTACGTCGATCAGCAGTTCGATGGCATAATACCTTAGAATCTCAATGAATTCATTGAGAGCTCGGGTTGAATGTCCGATGGTATAAATTGTCATGCTATTGTTAGTATAGTTCAATGCGCTAAGCTTGAAAAACAAATGTAGCCTAGCTTAGCAATAGCTTCGGCGTGGATCTACTATTTCAAAAAGGTTAACTTTTACGCGCTATGAAGAATATATGGTAAGTTGTTATAATTGAAGTACTAGCATGAGAGGGAAAAGATGGCAGAAACGCAAAGGATATTTCCATTTGAGAACCTAACAGCAAACCAAATGACCGCTCATGAGCGGGACGCTGCATACGAAGAGCTTCATGAAAGGTGGCCTGAGGGAGTCTATGACCATGCGGGTTCGGGTATGCAGGTTGTTTGGGGCTACCATGACACAAAGTACGCCCTAATGAACCTGTCTAATAAAAATTCACTCGATCCGTTCGTAGGCTACCCGCGTATCATGCGGACACCCGGCACTACTATGCCTTTTTTAAAAGATCTCGTTCCGCCGCCTAGCCGAGCAACTGCAAATGCGCCCCACGATGCGCAGCACAAGAAATTATGGGCAATCATGGCTGGTTATCCGGAGGGGCACTATACAATTCTTCCACAGGACCGTATTTCTCACGCCGAAAAACTTAAGGAGCAATTTGACAAGACGTGGCGGGCGCTAGGGTATGCTGCCTATCGGGCTGCTGAGGTTGATGTTACCGATTTGGCCGTAAGTTTTGCTGCCCATGTTACGAGTGAGGCTGTCGGCTTGCCAGATGACGCATGGCCACAAGTCGCAAAGTGGAGCAAGGCGCAGTCTGGACTTCTTGGGCAGGATCTACGGGGGAAAGAGTTAGTCGAAGCAGTTGAAGGACTCGGCGGTCTCTTCCGTGTGAGTAAGCAAGCAGTAGGTGGCGAAGTGACGATGCATCTCGCCGAGCGTCTGCGTGAAGCGAATATTCCGAGGAAAATCGCGGTGGCGGCGATTGCTAACTCGCTTGCCGCCGGAGTTTATACCATAGGCGGTACTATTCCGCAAGGCGTCGAACGTCTTCTCGAAGATCCCGAACGAGAGTGGTGGCATGAACTCGAAAACCCGGAGAAAGCAGCATTGGTGACTCAAAAAATCCTTCAGCTTGATCCAGGGCTGGTTGCCTGGAAACGATATGCCGTAACGCCTACCGCCTTACCCAGCGGTGCAACGCTGCATAAAGGACCTGTCTTGGCTCATTTTGCTGCTGCCAATCGTGACCCTGCCGTATTCAAGAATCTATACGATCTAGAGAGCAAAGGCGGCCAACCTATTCTCACGTTTGGCAGAGGCGCTCATCTTTGTCCTGGGCGGGACCTTGCTGCCCTTGGCATAGAAGTATTTTTGCAAGAATTACATATGCGATTACCTAATGCAAGCCGCATGCCTGCGCCCTCGCCGCACACTCGCAGTGCTGACCTGATATTTAGCAGTGCCGACGTGACAGTAAAGTAGGTTTTTGTCTGGTATACTAAAAAAATGAGAGAGATTGAAATAAAGGCTAAGGTGTCAAACCAGCAAGCGCTTCTGAATACTATCGCTCAGGCTGGTATCCAGCTTTCGGCTCCCATAAAACAACACGACGTTGTCTATGGTCAAAAGGGGGTCGCTGATAATGCTCCTGGATCAATTTGGCTGAGAATACGAACAGAAAATGACACGCGAACGATTTTTACATTAAAGCAGCAATACGATGGTGGCCTTGATAGTATCGAGCATGAGACAGAGGTTTCGAACCCAACAGAATTGCATGCAATCATCGTAACTCTGGGGTTTACTCTTTATTCTGACATAACAAAAAGCCGGCGAAAAGCAAAATATAATGGTATAGAGATTTGTGTTGATACCGTAGAAGGTCTGGGCTCATTTATTGAAGCAGAGCGGATTACCGAAGAACATGCCAACGGTGATTTGGTTGCGAAGGAACTTTGGACTGAGCTCGAGAAATTCGGTGTCAATCGATCAGACGAAGTTTTTGATGGATATGACGTCCTTATGAACCGACAAACGCTACGTCAGACCTTACGGTAGAAGGTGCAATACCGTAAGATTCTTCACATTTTTTGGATTCCATCTACTAACGTCATCTACACTGCCTGTACAGAGAAATTTTTGGAAATACGAGATCTCACGAGTTTATTGTCGTCGCCCTCTAAAAAATTTTTAGTCACAACGTTGTGATATATGTGCTATTCTATAAACATAAGAAATAAGAGAGGTAGCGTAGTATGGATGAAGAACGTAACCAGAAGACCACCGAAGTACGAGACACCAAAGAGCAGCGAGGAAATACCAATATCCGACGCCAAAGTGTTACTACGGCGACAAAAGTGGATGCTGGTGTAGTGGCTCGGCGTATTGTTTATTACCTAGCTGGAGTAATCATTGCACTACTCGTGCTCCGCATCGTACTACTTTTGCTTGCTGCAAATCAAGGCTCGGGCTTTGTTGACTTCGTTTATGCTCTGAGCGGATTTTTTGCAGTACCTTTTTATGGAATGTTTAACTACCAGCCTAGTTATGGCCAATCTGTCTTTGAGATCAGTAGCGTTGTTGCAATTATCGTATATGGTCTTGTGGCTGTTGGTATTGCAAAGTTATTTACACTCACAAAATCAGATGAGGCAGCTTAGACTAAGTCTAGCTCAAATCGCGTTCCTCCGATTATTAACAGCATGATCTCACGATACAGTCTTTATACAACAGCCGATCTTCGCGACCGTTTTATGTTGGCGGGCGGCCTGCCAAAAGGTATTAGACCTCACTACAATATACACCCGACCCTGCAAGCACCCGTCATTGTAAATAAAAACGGTCACCCCTTAGTAGAACAAATGGGTTGGGGGCTCATTCCTAAGGGTGCGAAAAACACCAACTCGGTTTTTCGTTACAAGACATACAATGTACCCTCTGAAAAAATATTTACCAAGCATAGTTGGGACGCTGCCGTCCGACACGCACGCTGCCTTGTACCTGCTAATGGGTTCTACCAGATAACAGGCCAGGGAAACGAAAAAAAGGCGTACTACCTTCGGTTAAAAGATACTCCTCTGTTTGCCTTTGCCGGAATATATAGCTGCTGGGAAGATGCCGGAGCGACTCGTTCGACATATTCTGTCATAACCAGCGAAGCGCCGTATTCGCTGCGGACCGTCGCCGATCGTATGCCGATTATTTTAAGCCAAAGCGAGGAGGTGCGGTGGCTTGATACGTCTGTTGCTGACGCTAATTCGCTATTCGATATGTTGCGCCCGATATCGAGCGAAAAATTACATATTACCGAAGTAGGGGCTGAAATCAATTCGCTGAAAATAGACACACCAAAGCTTATTGTACCGATATAAAAAGTAATTTCCTAACCAACTTGCTAAAACGGTGGATTTTAGATTTTCATTTGTAATTGTCACCTACCATCTCTTTGAAATACGAGATGGTAGGTGACATTATTGGCGGGAGCAGCTATTATTCGACGGATGTAGTCGCGCTGCAATAACGGCAACGCCTACCTTCAAACGCGAAATAGTCGTAGTCGCCGCTTGTCTCCACGATGTTTTCAAGTGGGCCCCAGGTGTGCTCCAGCTCTGTTTCTCGGCCAGTGCAGTTAGGGCACTGCCTAAACCACAAGCAGTGCTCGGCCTGTGGGCTCGTCTTATGGTCCAAGAAGACTCCGTACAATACGAAACTTCCGTCGTAACGCCTCCACGACCCATACTCGTGCTTTTCGCAGAGGAGCTTATTGATGAAGTTGCCCAGTGGCATGTTTCACCCTCTCGTACTAGAAGCCTGCTATAGTATAGAACAAAAAAGTAAGTGTAACACATCAATGAAATTGTTAGTTTGAATATGATATGATAGTCTAATGTCGGTAAAAAAGCTGCCGAGCGCCCAAGTAGCGCTGGCTTCGCTGAGAAAAAACGGCAATCAATTTCAGACGGCGCCACTGGTGCCTCAACCGATGGGAGGAGTTACCTACCTGCATCCTAAAAAGGGAGTGCGTGCTGTCGAGGCTGATTCGAGGGTCTTGGCTGCTACGGGTCAGTTTTACGCAGCAAACGAAACGCTTCGTCATGCTATTCAACAGAATGGTGGACGAGCCGAACCGCTACAGTTCGGTACAAGTTTCATTAAGCAGATGTACGCGCTGCGGCGTGTAGTCTGGGGTGTATCCGGATTTGCTAGCATTGGCTATCCGTGTAGCGTACAGGCCGATCAACTCGCGGTTTTTTATGACTATCTGGCTAGCTGTCATCGAGATGCTATAGTCTGCGATGGTGCTGCTGGAGCTGGTGTTTTGGGTATTAGTGGTGTTATGGCCGAAGAGCGTGGCATTACTACCCTGGGCGTCACGCCACTTCAAGGAATGTCTACTATGGCACCACGGACTCATATGGTGGTATATGGTGACACGTACCAACAGCGCGAGGTTATCGTTGGCCTGCTGCCTGATATCCTGGTGATTTTTGGGGGCGGGCCGGGTTCTGAGCGCGAGGGCGTGGCCACACTTGAGGGCGGTGGTCGAGTGTTACTTGTTGATGACCCTGACCACTCCAGTATACCCTGGCGAACTGTACCACAGATGTTGCAGGCTGTGGGCGAGAAGCGCATGTTGGTGTGTGGCGGTCTAGACGAGATTGCTGCAGCTGCGAGGAAGCTTCATGCTTCGGCGGCACATACCGTTCGAAGCTTGAGGCCAACTCGGTTTAGTGCGCTGCGCCATCACTTCGCAGCCTAACCTCTCTCATCCGACCTGAGGCCATTCGCGTTAACTCCGCGGGTGGCCTCCTTTCTAATATAAAGATTAATTTTGCAGTAAACGTTGCCTAACGAGTTCGTCGACTCGCTTTGTTATCTCTTGGAATATCTCTTCTTCGTATTGTCGAATGTCTTCAGGAATAGTTCGATGTCCTTCACCAATGTCGACAATATCCCAATTGAGCGTATGAGCGGGGAGCGTAACGATGGTTTTTGCTTCATCGACGACTCTCTGGTTCATGCATATCGTTACATCTTGGTTGTTTGCACGATCTTGCGTGAGCTGATGCGAGGTGGTCTTGGCGTATTGTTCTATGTGGTGACGCTTGAAAAGAGCAAGCGTATTAGCAAAAAATTCGCGCTCTGTTTTGCTTGATAGATCGACGTTGGTGCCACTAGATGTGGCGGTTACATTAGGCAGCTGTAAAGATCGCAGATAGGTTTCTGCAATGAGACTTCGCAGTACGTTGCCACGGCATATAAAATGTATTCGCATAGCTTAACTATAGCATTGTTGATGGTGTGGCTTGCATGTTTACGCTTTGTCCATGGGAGCTTTAGGTTCTGTCTGGCGTACGGCTTTGACCGCCGTAGCGAGAATGTGTTTACCGTCACGGATAGCGAGCGATGCGTGCGCAGTGTTGAGTGTGGTGGTATCAAATGTCTCTATGCCAGCTTCTTTTAATGAAGTCAGTATCTCACGTGGAGGAAAAAGTTTGTCTTTTTCGCCTAGTATAAACGTAAGTGTATGGCCTTGTTGACGAAGGAGCTTGGCAAGTCTTCGACAATCTTCTCGCAAATCGTGCGAAGCTCCGGCTGCATATTTTTGGCCAGAGACTTTCCATTGCGCGTCAAACAATACAACGTGAAGAAGCAGCAAGCTTAGATAAATATTTCGTAGGTCGTAAAGAGGGGATTGGGTGAATTGCAGTGATGACCGAACCCCACGCTTTTTTAGTTCCGCGAGCCTTTCTTTAGGGGTCTTGCCGAGAACATGCGCCGTAAAGCCAAGCGGTGCGATAAGCGCCACGTTTCCGATACGATCTACGTGATCGAGCGCCGCCCAAATAACACCTGGTGCTGCTTGCGATTCTGCAATGATATGCGCTGAAGAGATATTGAATGTCTTGCATACCGCCTGGAAAGCAGTGTTGGTATAACTGCGCGCGTATTCTTTAAGGTCATGAGCACTTCTGTCAGCTTCTTTGTGAGGTAATCCTTCAACTACAACTGTGCCCGTCGGCGCATTTCCAGCCACCCATTTTGCGATTCTACCTAACTGACTAGTGCCAAGAAAAATAACCGTGTCAACATGATCGGTTTGGCTACCATAGGACCAATAATGAAAGGATATTTCTTTTTGGCCATACGAAAAAATGCCGGCGTACCTTTTGAGTGGAGATCTCATACTTCTATCCTAGCAGAAAAAAGTAGCAAGTGTTGGATAGTCGAAGTGAGGCCCATCTCGTCTTTATTTTTATTGAGAAATATTTTTTGCAGAACTTGGGGTTGAAATAAGCATAAGCATAACGTAGTATATGCGTAGGTAGTTTAAGCGTCGTGCGCTTAACATATTCCGCTTAGACATCGGTCTTGGCGTATTTTTTTGGTCTAAACACATCGGTGAGGGGGGTTACTTGATGGAATTAAAGACACTTTTAGGAGTTATCACTGTTGGGCTTAATTTGCTAGCGTTTTTGCCGTATATTGTTGATACGATACAACGCAAAACAAAACCACATATATACAGTTGGTTGGTGTGGACATTAATTACTGGTATTGTTTTTGTTGGTCAAGTGGCAGATAATGCAGGGGCGGGTGCATGGGGAACGGGTATTACTACGGTAATTGATTTAATTATCTTGCTTCTCGCTTTGCGTCGCGGCTCTTCTGATGTTACGTTATCCGACAAACTTTGCCTTGGAAGCGCATTGGCAATATTGGTCTTTTGGGCGGTTTCTAATTCGATGGCACTTTCTATCATCTTGGTGACTATTGTTGATGTTCTGGCCTTTGTACCAACGATTCGTAAAACGCTGAAGCGGCCCGAGGAAGAGACGTTTATCACATATCCCATTAGTAGTCTGCGGTGCGCGCTTGGTTTGCTCGCTATTGCGAATTATAGCGTCACCACTTGCCTGTATCCTGTAGCTATGCTCATTATGTATAGTCTGCTGACGAGCATCCTCGTATATAAGCGGCCTGAAAATCTACGTATGTTACGGTGGAGCTACCTTAAGCGTCACTACGCTTCGTATATAAGGCTAGGACGACCCCAGCCAGATATGCAAACGGACAACGAATAGTGCACTGTCTTTATTGTTGACGCAAATCAGTCTTTATAGGTATAGTACAATTGTCCTCAAGACGGGTCCTTACGCGTTTATGGAGGTGTTTGTGTCCGAAATAGACAGGGCGGATGACGCCGAAGATGCTCTCGGGCTGGGTCACGCTAATCAGATCAGGTCGGCACAGCCACGCTTCGCCAAACTTATTGGGGAGACAACCGGCTGGCGCGGTGTCGACAACTTGGCCGACTTTGTTATCGAACTGCTTATTGCAAACCAGGGGCGGAGCGGACTTGATTATGTGCGACCGCCATGTTGGCAAGAACATAAACCTCAGACCGTAACAGAGTTTCGCGCAGCAATTATGCAGGCGTCTGGACTGCCTGAAGACCACCCCTTCGTTGTGGCGGAAGTCGCTACCTATTGTAAGGTTCTTAAGGAAATGTTCGGCTTGTCTTGACGGTAGCCCCGGGCTGCAAGTGGAGCTTCGTTATGCGAAGCTCCACAACTTAAATATCTATTTTGAAATTAAAAGAGCTCTGCGAAATGAAGATCATTCCGCAGAGCCACCGGCCGCTGGGTAGTGAGTAGCGTTACACCTGAGAATTACCTCGAAGTCTATCTGGCCCGATCTGCGAATCTACCCATGATGATCGGAGATAGAAACAATGGGTTTATCCGATCGCGCGTTATTCAGGAAGTTTCTCGTTATTCAAGGCGCGTTGCAGATGCAGGTGTTCGACTGAGACGGTATGACCACGCTTTTTAAGCATTTCGGCGAGTGTTACGATTAAGGCAACAGATCGATGTCGGCCAGCGGCGCAGCCAATCGATATGCGACATAGCTCGTGAGGGGGTCTTGACTCGGCGTAAGCCACGAGTTTTGCGATAAGCTCGGCCGCGCCGGTTGTAGCAAGCACTACTGCTTGTAACTTTTTCTTTGTACCATCAAGTTGTAATAAACTTGGATCCACGTGTGGATTGCGAAGCGTGGTTCGCACGTCTTCAATCCGTCCCTGAGGTGGCGGCTCGCCATCTTTTTGTAGAAAGTTAAATCCAAACGACTTCAGTTCTACTTTTACCATCGCACACTTCCTTAGCTAGACCAAAATTGGAGGTACTGGCTAAGTATAAAAAGAAGTTTGTTTTTGTGCAAGGTATCGCGCCGGAGGTCCTAATATTTGTTATTTTTAGGGACAATTTTGTCGCTATGAGAGACCCTATTTCCGAAGTTGCTCGGTCGCTGTTTTGAGGGCGTTGTAGGCGGGCTTTTGCGTGCCGTTGGCTCGTCTTAGTCCAAAGCCACCTTCATTGCTTTGCGTAGTAAGCCACTGGTCACTGTCGGAGTGTACGAAAAGGGGACCGACATTTGGTTTAGTATACCAATCTTCTACACCTTGCATGACTATTTGAGCTTGAACCCTTTCCGAGACATGGTCAGCTCTACTGCTAGGTGAGAGAGTTACGCTTCGCACCCCTTCGGTGCTGGCTCCATACTCAGTGCCCCATATTTGTTTGTCACTCCAACCAGCAGTATTCATAATGGAGCGCAAGTTATACTTCGAAGAACCGTTATCTACCGTGTAAAAAGCATTAAAAGAAGCGTCTCGACTAGGAAGAACGGGCCAGCTGTATGGATGAATACCAATACCGTCGAATAAATTGAGTCTAAGGTAGGGAAGAAGTTGAGCTAAATAGTCGCTCTGGCGCATACCGGTAGTGCGGCTCGGTTCGAAAAGCGGTGAGAGCCCACCAGTAATAATAGCAGCGTCTGTGTACCGACGGATTTGCGCTGCCGCCTTATTAGCTAGACGCGCGTATGCCTTTGGGTCGACAAATAATGAAGCGTCTGGCTGGACAGTCTCCCAGTAAGCCGTGAGGTTTTGCTCGTTCCAAATCTCCCATCCGCGCACACTTTTCGTATGGTAACGAGCTGCGGCGGTACCGGCAAAACGAGCAAACGCTGTACTGCTAGCTGGGCTACATTTTTCTGCTGACGTTTCGTCGCTGGCCATCGCCTGACAGCGAGCAGGACGCGCCCACTTAGGAGTGTAGTCAAGTACGGCGAGTATTTTCAGATGATGAACGCCGGCCGCTTGAACAACGCGGTCGTACTTTTCCCAGTTATAGTCATTTTTATTATCCGGTTGAATAGCTGACCAACTAAAGTCGACGCGAATCCAGGTCGCACCTAGGTTTTTAATATCGCGAAGGCGAACATCGAGGTCTTTGTCATTCATCCATAACAGCGTCGCGTTAGTAGAGATACCCGTTTCGTACCGGGTAGCAGCAGATGCGGGTAGTGGTATCGTAAGTGAGCAAAAAAACCACAGGCCGGTAATTGCTAAAAGTATGCCGGTTTGCCAATATCGTAATAAAGACAAGCTAAGTAAAGACGAAATGTTATTCATACACGATAGTGTAATCGACAAACGTTAAATTTTCGTTGTGTTTAATATTTTCATAACATCCGTGAACTACATTGTTACGTGACAGCGATACATAACCTACCGATCGCTCACAACATACTCTATAGGAGCGCCACCATTAAGTTTTTAAAGATATCCTACTTGCCGTATTTTCTTGCTGCCTGTCTTGTTGCGGCTATTTTTGCGAACCAAACTGCGATCGCCAGGCAACTCAATGCGTGGCAATTGCTTCCGCGGCCACAGCGTCTTAGTGAATTGTACTTTGCCAATGACGTACCCCTGCCTTCTACTCTGAAGGCAAATACCAAGCAGAAAGTGGCATTTGTCATAGGTAATGGTGAAGATCAAACGACCTTGTATCATTATAGACTGGTTGCCGTAGGTGATGGTGCCAGTTCGGAGCATCTTTTAAGCGAGGGAGCAGTGTCGATCGCAAATAGCCAATTCCAGACTGTTCGCGAGACAGTAACCGTACCGCCCATCAGTACTCGTATGGAAATAAAGGTTGTGCTCGAATATGAGGGCATTGCCTTTGGTGATACTAGATTAAGCCCGGAGCGACAATCGGTTCATTATTGGACAAATGTAACAGGGCTGCACTCATGAATGGTGTCATACCCAAAAAAATTGCTATCGTGATTCCTTGTTATAACGAAGCGGCGAGTATCGCGAAAGTCATAGCAAAGTTTCCACGTATGAAATTAGCCAAGGAGCTATTGGAACTGTGTGTCTATGTGGTCGATAATAATTCGACCGATGAAACGGCTGTTGTTGCCAGAAAGGCGGGAGCAATAGTGATTCAGGAGAAAAAAGTAGGCAAGGGCCACGCTTTACGTGCCGGCTTTGCCGCTCTACCAGAGGACATTGACTATGTAGTGATGCTCGATGGGGATGATACGTATAGTCCCGAGGAAGTGTTGCGCATGGTTGAGCCGTTACAAAGTGATTTTTGTGACGTTGTTGTAGGTTCGCGCCTGGGCGGTCGTATTCAAACGCTCGCCATGACACTTTTTAACAGGTTGGGAAACTGGTTATTTACTGCCGCCGTGCGAGTAGTGTATCGAGCCAACGTGACAGATGTTTTGACGGGATATTTCGCGTGGAAAAAAGAAGCGCTCGACAGCTTGTATCCGCACTTAAAAAGTGATGGCTTTGCTATTGAAATGGAAATGGTAACGAAGATGGCACGACTAAAGCAGCGCCTTGCTTCAGTGCCTATTAGTTATCACCCACGCGATGGCGAGTCGCACTTACGACCGGTTCGAGACGGCATTCGGATTTTAAAAATGTTTCTTAAAAACCTAACATGGAAAATACGAACCAGGCAAACTCAGGCTCATTCTCGTAAAATTGTTTTTGTAAGCGATACGGTATATCCGTACATGATGGGTGGTAAAGAAAAGCGTCTCCATGAGATTTCAAAGCGACTGGCGAGCTTGGGTTATGATGTTCATATTTATACCATGCATTGGTGGAAGAGCTCGGAAAAAACACGGGTAGAAAATGGCGTGACGTTACATGCAATCTCGCGCTATTATGACTTGTATCAAGGCGATCGGCGTGCTATTAAAGAGGGTATTTTATTCGGGCTGGCATGTTTTAAGCTCTTTCGTGTACCGTTTGACGTTTTGGACGTCGATCATATGCCTTTTTTTCCGATCCTTAGCACATGGGCAGTTTGTAAACTGAGACGACGAAAGTTTTATGGGACATGGCATGAGGCACTTTCGCGGCAAGATTGGAAGAGTTACATGGGTTCGGGTGGTGTCGTAGCGGCATTAATTGAGCGTATTAGTATTCGTTTGCCACATACAATTACTGCAGCGTCCGCGCAAACCAAAGAGCTTCTTGCCTCTATTCATGGTCGTGTAGAGCGTGTAGGTCTGGTTGCTTCGGGTATCGACGTCGGTCTTATTGCTACGGTGCAGCCAGCAAGTGTTGATTGCGACGTGCTCTACGTTGGGCGGCTCGTGAAAGACAAAAATGTTGCTTTGCTGATACAAGCGATTAGTAAAATTGCTAAAAATAACTCACGTATACGCTGCGTTATCATTGGAAAAGGTGAAGAAAAGACTCGGCTAGAATGCCAAGTTCAGCGCCTGAAATTACAAAAAAATGTAACATTAGTAGCGCCACTTGACGATGCCGCTGACGTATATGCCTACATGAAAGCTGCCAAAGTTTTTTGCTCGGCATCGATACGTGAAGGTTTTGGCATTGTATCGCTCGAAGCGCTTGGTTGTGGTACGCCCGTCATTACTATCGATAGCCCAGCAAATGCAGCTCGCCAGTTAATACAAGATGGTCAAAATGGGAGTATTGTTCCGCTTACGTCTGCGGCACTTGCGCGGGCAATAGAATATTGGATGCGTCAGGCGCAAAAACCCGATATTGCTGGGGACGTTGCTGAGCATGATTGGGATCGACTTGCGCAAAAACAAGCCGAGGTGTACATGCTATGAACATACTGCACGTGACAAAAAAATATCCCCATGCGCTTGGTGGCGATGCTGTGGTGGTTGCAAATTTACAAAAGCAGCAGCAAGCAGCCGGCCATCGTGTAGCTATAGTGACATCAAACTGTGATGAGATTAAAGGCGGCCAACACATATATAAATGCGGGCTAAAAGATACACCAGCGCAGCTGGATGTCATTACCGCCAAGCGCATGGTATCATTGTTACTGCTCTGCTTTCGGATGTTTGCAATTGTACACAAAGAACGACCCGATATTATTCATACGCACTCTATAGACATGGCTTTTTTTGTATCGTTTGCTGCGCGCTGGCACCGCATTCCGCTTGTACACACATTTCATATTGTGACGTTTTATGACGAGAACCAGTCTTTCCTCCGAAGAAAGTCTGAGATGTGGCTTGCGAAAAAAGCCAAGCTACACAGTGCAACCGCTCCGAATGAATACGACGTTAAAAAACTGCAGACAGCAGGCCTAAAGCAAGCTACGCTGCTACCTAACGGTGTTGATTTAGCGCTATGGAAGTCTCGTGGATATATCGAAAAAAATAGAGAAACGACCTTTGTGGCTGTGGGCCGACTCGAAGACCAAAAAGGATACGACTATCTTATAAAAGCTGCAGCGCTGCTTGCCGGTACGCAGCCTTTAAAATTGATCATCGTTGGAGAGGGTTCGCAAAAAGCAGCGTTACTTGCGCTCATTGAACAGCTGAATGCTACGGATACTATTACACTTGTAGGACGAAAAAGCCCGAGTGAAATTCGCACGTTACTTGCCCAATCTCATGTGGCTGTGTTTTCGTCGCTATACGAAACAACCCCGCTGACGTTACTTGAAGCTTGGGCGGCGAGTGTACCAACCATTTCAACCGCCGTAGGTATTTTGCGCGAGACACCGCCGATCTTTCATGCGAGCCTCGTAGTCCCTCCTCGAGACAAGTGGGCACTTGCGGACGCCATGCAGCAATATGTTGAGAGCAGCCAGTTACGTAGCGTCTCTGCGCTTGCTGGGCTGAAAGAGGCACAAAAGTATGGATGGCCACAAGTTGCGGAAGTAGCCGAAACGATATATCGGAGCGCATTGTGAAAGCAGGGCATGTCGTTCAAGTGAGCTCATATTATCCGCCCCATCTGGGGGGCCAAGAAAACGCAGTACATGACCTTGCGCAGCAACTCGCAAATGGGGGTTATCGGGTAGATGTACTTGCGTCAACTGAAGGTGGTGGTGAGAGTGGTAAGAAAATGGAAAAGGGAATACGCGTACACCGGTTAAGAGGGTTTGTATTTGGCCATGCGCCTATTATGCCTTGGTTCGTACCTGCATTATTTCGCACGGCGAGCGCAAAGAGTATCGTTCATGTACATATTGGCCAAGCGTTTACGCCAGAAATGGTATGGCTTACTGCGAAGCTGCGCGGCTTTAAATATATCGCACAGCTTCACATCGACTTCGAACCGTCGGGCCCAGCCGGCATATTTTTGCCGCTTTATAAACGCCTATTATTAAAGCACGCGCTTCGTTCAGCCAGCGCAATTATTGTGCTGAATAAAAAAACACAGCAAATGGTTCGAACGGCGTACGGCTACAAAGGGCCTGTGGAACTGCTGAACAACGGCCTTGATGACACGTACTTCACTTTAAAGCATCGATCGTTTACAACTAAGCCGCCCAAGGTACTGCGTTTGCTTTTTGTTGGTCGTCTAAGTAAGCAAAAGAACTTGCCGGCACTTTTAGATGCCTTGAAACAAACAAGACGTGATGTTCAGCTGGATATTATTGGTGAGGGTGACGAAAGAGAAGTGGTGCAAAAAATAATACAAAAATATGGGCTTACAAATGTTACATTACATGGCCGGCTGCCAAGAGAAAAAACGGCGGAGCTTTACAAGACACACGACGCACTTATTATGCCGTCTTTATACGAAGCTCAGCCACTTGTGTTGCTTGAGGCGCTAGCGGCGAAAATTCCTATTATTGGGACAAATGTCATTGGCGTGGTCGACCATATAAAAGATGTGGGGATTGTCGTTGAGCCTACGGCTGACGGGTTAACAGAGGGCATTGAACGGTACTTTACTGAGTACGGGCTACTGTCAGAAATGGTACATCGCGGCTACCAGCAGGCAGAAAAATTACGATGGCCGCACACACTTAAAAAATACGAGGCGCTCTATGAAGAAGTTTTGGGAAATTAGTCCCCGCAGAGTAGGGTTGGGACTGATTGGTTGGCTTGTCGCGAGCGATGCTTTGGTAGAGATAGTGCAACACACCACTTGGTGGATAGCTAAGCCAGCGCTTTTTTTGTGCCTTGTATTTTTGCCTGGTGCTGCGTTGCTACGTGCACTCCGAGTTGTGCCTAGAAACTTTTCAGTGGGCGTATTGTATAGCTTTGGGCTAAGCATACTCGTGCTCATGCTAAGTGGATTGATTGCGAACGAATTACTGCCGCTATTTGGCGTTGCTCATCCGCTTGAACTTTGGTGGGCGCTGGGTGTTTGGAATGGTGTCACGCTGCTTATTATTGCGCTAAGTTACGTGACCAATACAAATATAGTTCGTATTAAACGGTGGCGTATCGAAAAACTTTCTCGACTAACGTGGGTATTTATTGCTCTTAGTGCACTTCTTCCTATTGTAGCTATGGCTGGCGCGTTTCGCCTGAATAACGGTGGCGACGGATTGTTCGCCATGATAACGCTTTTCTTTGCAGCAGGGCTAACATGCGCTGCATTTTTGCTGCGTCGTCGCTTGCCAGATGGCGTACTTATGTGGCTTATTTTTGGTATTGGCCTGAGTATTTTACTAATGACATCGCTGCGCGGCTGGGATATCGTTGGCCATGATATTGAGCGTGAATATAGCGTCTATACGCTCACGCACATGCATGGGTTATGGAATATTGCGCTTGATCGCGATCCATATAACGCCTGTCTGAGTATTACTATTTTGCCGGAAATGTTTTCGCGGTTTCTTGATGTATCGGGCCTGGTTGTATTCAAGGTGTTGCTGCAGGTTATTTTTGCCGTGTGTCCGGTCATTGTGTTTGTACTTTTGCGACGATATGTACCAAAACTTGCAGCCCTCGCGGGCAGTCTTTTGTTTTTATGTTACCCCACGTTTATTAACGACTCGGCTATGCTGACTCGGCAGGGTGTCGCGTATCTTTTTTTTGCTTTAGCACTTTTAGTCATACTAGACGACACGCACAGCAAACGGCACAAATTCTTGTTTGTACTTTGTAGTCTTGGTGCTATTTTGTCACACTATTCAACGGCATATATGTTTGTTGCACTGTTTTTTGGGGCGGTGGTAGGCAAAATACTTATCGCGTGGTGGCATGCATCTCGCGGTCAATTACTACCGAGTGCAATGAGAAAAACAGTCGTATCCCCACTGTTTGCGTTGCTTCTTTTTGCTATGACATTTATATGGTATACGCAAATAACCGCCACGTCTGGCGGCCTTGTGGTCACACTTCAAAAATCATTTACGAGCATACCGAACCTATTTTCAAGTGATAATAAGTCGGCAGATACATCAACGGCGCTGTTATTTGCAGGTGGTAAAAGTCAGGTCGATTTATACCAATCGTACTTGGAACATACGCCGTCTCCTAGCACTACTAGCTTGGCTAATGCCCCGCAGTATACACCTACGTTGACTGACGATAACTTGCCACTGACACCCCTAGGCAAACAAGCGCGCGCTATTGGATTTGATCCCGCGGCTATTAGTGTACTGCGTCAAGATTTTGCCAAAGTCTTGCAGGTCTTAGCGCTTGCAGGGGTGCTGTATGCGGGTTATAGGTTATTTAGTAAAAAGCCTCATGCGCTCGATCCCGATTTCACCTGCTTGAGTTTAGCTGGAGTAGTAGTACTCGCGCTGCTCGTAGTGTTGCCGGTTTTATCTATAAACTACGGCGTTCTGCGGGCGTTTCAACAAGCGCTAATCTTTTTGTTACTACCGATTATTATGCTGCTTGTAGCGCTAGCGAGGTATATGAACCGGCGTGTGATCACTAGCGTCACGACAACTGGCATATTGCTTTTATTTTTATTATTTACGGGTGTATTTACCCAACTTTTGGGCGGTGCTAGCCCGAGCTTGAGCTTGAATAATCAGGGACTTTATTATGGGCTTTATTATTCTTCACGAGCTGATGCGAGTAGTTTTGCGTGGCTGAAGGCGCACGTTACAAAAAAGCAAGATGTACGGGCAGCGAATTTCAACCGGGCGCTAATGCACGACCCCAAGTATCCATTTACAAGAAGTGACATATTGCCGCTCCAGGTGACTCCGAGTAGTTATGTATACCTGGATGCCGCACAAGTAACGACCCAAAGAGCGTACATATACTACGACAGCAGCCCACTTATTATGACGTTTCCACTTGGCTATTATGACGAGGCGAAAAACGAACTATTTAGCACAACTTCAACAAGGATCTACCGATAATGAATACTGTTTTAAGGACTATACAAAACCGACTACAAGAAACGCGGGAAAATACGCTTTTAATGAACGCGCTTTATCTGATGGTATCGACGTTTATTTTGGGCGCTTCGGGATTTATTTTCTGGGTAGTAGTGACAAAGTCGTACAATGCAGCCGCAGTGGGTCTTGCCACGACCTTGCTCTCTGTATCCGGACTACTCTCGCTCTTGGGGCTTGCAGGATTTGATACGACGTTTGTACGGTTCTTGCCGGGGTCTCATCGCAAAAATGATTATATCAATAGCGGCCTCATTGTCTCGATGCTCATCGGCACTATACTGGCTGTAGCACTAGGATTTGTGCTCCCTCTGCTGTCGCCAAGCTTATCCATCATGAGCAACCCGTGGGTATTTTTAAGCTTTGTCTTTTTTACAGTCGTAACGTCACTGAATGTCTTGACCAATGCGGTATTTCTAGCATATAAACAAGCGCGCTATATTCTCATCATTAACACATTGTTTAGCGTGTTTAAGGTTGTATTACCTCTCCTTGTTATAAAAGGTGGCGCGGTGGCGATATTTGCTCTAGCCGGGAGTGCGCAGCTGTTTGGTTTGGCGCTGAGTATCATGTGGATGCGTCGTAAGTTTGGTTATAAAATGTCGCCGGTGCTTCACATGGACACGCTGCGCGTCGTACGAAAATTCTCGCTTTCTATTTATGTATCGAATGTTTTAAGCCTGTTGCCACCTACGCTATTGCCGCTCATTATTCTGCATTATAGCGGTCCTAAGAATGCCGCCTACTATTACATGGCATTCACAATCGCAAACGTTCTTTATACCATCGTGTATGCAACAATGCAGTCGGTACTAGCCGAAGGGTCACATAACGCAGCAGCACTTCGTTCCCACGTTATGGCCGCAGCAAAGCTTATCTCCGTGCTACTTATACCTGCAACCCTCATGATCGTGCTATTTGGTAACAATCTGCTCGCTATTTTTGGCGCTGAATACGCCAAAGGTGCTGGGCTGCTACTGCGTCTGCTTGCCATGGGAGCGGTTCCGATTGCAGCATACGCAGCTCTTACCACGACTTTTAAGGTGACAAAAAAACTTGCTCCAGTTGTGGGTATGAATGCAATAAGCGCGCTTGTTACTTTGGGCCTTAGCAATTGGTGGATAGCGCCCTTTGGCTTGGAAGGTGTTGGATGGGCCTGGATTGTCGGAGATGCACTAGCCTGTGGCATTGGCGTGATTTTTTTATTGAAAAGTAGGAGGGTAGTGCGGCAACAATCCCAAATTGAAATACACGAGCAAGCACAGTAAAAATAGAAGGAGAGAGTCATGGCGAGATTACCAAAAATAGGCGAAGAGGTGTGGGGTGAGGTATTGAATGAATATCTTCTGGTTGCGCACAATACCGACGGCACAGAACGAGAAAAAGCGTATAACGCATTGGCCGCATCAGTTGGGTTGAGTGATTTAAAAACAACTAACGCATCCGGTGAGGTAATCAAAAATCTACGACTATCCAACGATGGTACAAACTTGGTTTGGCGTAGAGATACGCTTATTGATGTGCGTGATTATGGAGCAGTTGGCGATGGCATGACGGACGATACGGCAGCGATTCAGGCGGCTATCGACGCTGCTACTCAAGGAGGTTCAGTGGTATTTCCGCGCGGTATTTACATGGTGACAGGAATTAAGTTAAAAGCGAACGGAACACTGCTAGTCGGAGGAGCTCGATTTGGTACGCGCATTGTTCGCTTGAGTGGCACTCAGCCGTTGATCGATATGAGCGGAACGGGCACGTTAGCCGGCCATCTCAAATACTGTGGACTGGAAAATATCATGATACATGGCAATTACCTGCCCGGTACATTAGTGCGGTCATATTACATTGACAATCACATCTTTATGAATGTTAGTTTCGTACACTGCGATGGCACAGCGCTAGACTTTGTGGAAGCCTGGGATTCACGATTTGACAACTGTAGTTGGGAAGATTGTGGTAACGCAAGTCAGCCAGCAACTCTGTTTCGTAATAGTACACCATCGGGGACGTTTGGTTATAGTACAGATAATACCAACCAAGTTCACTTTGTTGGGTGTCGGTGGGAGGGGTTTCGTAATGGAGCAATTCAGCTGTATGGCGCAGCAAATGGATCGCCCAATTTGCTGAACGGTGTGTTTTTTATCTCGTGCAAGATGGAGACATGGGTGGCGGCTGGGCCGGCATTGCAAATTTTGCCTGGTACGACAATTGTATTTATTGAACAGCTATACATTGCTATTATGTCGTTTGATACGGGTTATTCAACACCGATTGATGCCGTTATAGACTCTGGCTCATATGTATTTGCGACGGCACTATATGCGCAGTGGGGGCCGGGAATAGGCCTTGCCAATTCGCTCGTGCATGCCGTATCAGGTAATCCACACATGTATCATGAGGTCGGTTCTTTTTATCCCACTGAAGATCCGGCGAGTGGAACGATTGTCGTGGAAGCACCCGCGAATGTCGTGACCATATCGTGCATTTCGACAAATCGAGGTAAAGGAGTAGTGGGCAACGTCGCCACCTTCTTGCAAGGTGGACAAACACTTGGCTATATGTTTCCACTTGATAATATCGGCATGCTGAAGGTCGTGTCTACCATTACTAACCTCGACTTATTCAGTGTAAGTAATAGTGGAACCCGACCGGCATTGCAAGTCCCAAATAGTGTGGACTTGGTAGGCTTTTCCGATACGTACGTTTCTGAAAAATGGCGTATCGTCGGTGCTAGTGGCGGTGCCAAATTTGCGGCGGGGAAGTTTCAGATAGAACCTACCAAGGGGTATGTGGGAATTGGCGTGGCAGCATATACGGGCATTGCATTGCAAGTACAGCCCACGACCGATAATGACCGAGGGTTGGCCATTGTTCGGCCAACAAGTACCGCCTCAAGTCGGCTATTGGAGTTTCAGGACGAGACACACAATATTCAGGGTCAAGCTTTTGACTCGAGTGGTCGCCCGATGGCTGTCGGTACACCGCCGCGGGTAGATAAAGGCGACCAGACTACCTATGCAAATCCTCGCGTTCAAGTTCGTGACATTGCCGGCAATGTGACCGCTGCTGTGCGTCCAAGCCCGACGGCACCAGGGGTAATTGCATCGATAACGTTCGCGCGGCCATATGCGGCAGCACCGCTCGTCATTACTATAAACGATCATTCGGCGGTAGCCGCCAATCTTTACGTATCGGCGCGGAGTGCAACCGGTTTTACTGTATCGACACGCTCAGCACTGACAGGCGGTTCTATTCTTAACTTTGACTACACCGTAATAGCATAATGAATGATAGGAGTGAACTATAATGGCCAGATTACCAAAAATAGGTGAACAAGCGTGGGGCGAGGTGCTAAACAATTACTTGCTAGTTGCGCACAACCCTGATGGCACAGAGCGAGAAAAAACAATTAAAGCGCTCGCGGCAGGAACAGTGAACCTCACCGACCTTAATACGATAAATGCACCTATTAACCCCCCAATAAAACCCCCTCTTTTGTCGCATAACGGCACACAACTCATGTGGAGAACGAGCGTTGAATTTAATGTGCGTGATTATGGCGCTAAGGGTGACGGCATAACAGACGACACGGACGCAATCCAAGCTACTATTAACGCTGCTAAAAGTGGACTGGTCACGTTTCCAAGTGGTACCTTTATGGTTCGAGGCATAAAGTTGAGATATAAGGGTATCGCTCTTGTAGGAGACGGCCGCTTTGCTACACGCATTACGCGTTTTAGCGGTACCGATCCGCTGATTGATATGAGCGGGACGGGCACAGGTATCGGTCATCTGCGTTATAGCACCATCAGTAACCTTCAGCTAGATGGTAATAATTTACCCGGGACACTGCTTCGTTCGTACTATGCCGACTCTACCGTGTATCGCGAAGTCGCCTTTATTAATTGCAACGGCCTCGCTATGGACTTTGTAGAGGTGTGGGATTCGCGCTTTGAAAACTGCATTTGGGAAAATTGTGGATCTCTGACTGATCCTGCCACACTATTTCGTAATAGTACTCCTGCAGGTACATTTGGCTACAGTACTGATAATACTAACCAAATTCACTTTGTTGGGTGTCGCTGGGAAGGGTTTCGTAATGGTGCAATCCGCCTTGACGGGACAGCGGGTGGCTCGACAAATTTGCTTAACGGTATCTTTTTCGTATCTTGCAAGATGGAGACGAACGTTGCGGCTGGGTCAGTCTTTCAGGTTATGGACAATACGACGGTTATATTTGTGAATCAGCTTTATATCGCAATTATGGCAGCCGACCCGGCCTACAGCGCGCCAATTGATGCCATAGAAGACCATGCATCTCATATATTCATGACCAACGTGTATGTTCAGTGGGGCACACTGGCAGGGCTTGCGAACTCGGTTGCTCATATCGTGGCATCGGCGCCTCATATGTACCACGAACTCGGTACGTTTTACCCGTCGGAAAATCCTGCTCAATCTACTATTTGGGTTGAATCAGCCGCGACAGACGTAACAATTTCTTCATTGTGGACGAATCGTGGAAGACTTGGGGTTGGTAGCTACAGCAAATTGCTTGATAGTAATCCGGTGGGGGGTGTTAACATACCGCTTCAACATCCAGGAGCAGTCGTTGTGAGCGATCTAGCGAGCGCTAAAGACCTTGTCAAAATCGATGATAACCCCACTCGGCCAGCTCTTCATGCGGTCAATGGCACTGATGTTGTAGGGTTTTCTGATGCCTATTTGACAGAAAAATGGCGTATCGTAGGTGCTAGTGGTGGGGCTAAATTTGCAGCAGGGAAGTTTCAGATAGAACCAACTAAGGGCTATGTGGGCATTAACACCACTCCATTTACTGGCATCGCCATGCTTATCCGGGCGGCTACAGATGACGACAGGGGCATTACCGTGGTTCGATCATCAGCAACCGCCAACAACCGCCTGATGGAGTTTCAAGACGAGACATACAACATTCAGGGCCTAGCGATCGACCCGAACGGGCGACCGCTGGCCGTAGGTACACCGCCACGGGTAACTCCTGGAGATCAAGTAAGCTACGCGAATCCGCGCGTTCAGGTGCGGGATATTGCCGGAGGAGTGATCGCAGCTGTTAAGGCTACACCCGCCGTTGGCACGATTGCAACCATTACTTTTTCGCGACCATATGTACAAACACCGCTTTGTATTACGCTTACCGACCAGTCGGCCATTCCAACGGATCTGTACGTTTCAGCGCGAAGTGCAACGAGTTTTACTGTATCGACGCGCATCGTCCCTCGCGGCGGCTCGATAGTAAGTTTTGATTATATTGTAATTGCTTAAGGAACCGTTATGAAAATTTTAAAGGTTAACACAAGAGAAACTGCTGATACTATTACCCTTTTTGCGAAGTGCAAAATCAGGCGTGTTGGCTACGATGAAGTGCACTTTACCTTCAGTAAAAAATATAAGCCGTTTTTGAAGGTAGATGCTAGCCCATTTGCCGCGGCGCTACTGATACCTTCAATGAAACAAGGTGAAGATTTGATTATTGAGGGCACGATCTCAAAAGAGCTTTATGAAGGAATGCAGCAAATTATGCAGATTTTTTTAAGCTGGGACATTGGTTTGAAACCTATCAAGATAATCGCGTCTAAACTAGTGGCCGACACGGCAAACCCTAAGGTAACCGCCTCGTTTTTCTCTGGTGGCGTTGACTCCTTTTACACCTATCTTAAACGCAAAAAGGATGTAAAAGACCCTGTAACACACTTGTTACTCGTCAATGGTTACGACATAGATCCGCGCAATAAGAAACTCTGGAATGCAACACTCGCAAGCGTTCAGGCGGTGGCGAAAGTAGAGCATGCGCACCTCATAGAAGTAGAGAGTAACATACGAGGCTTAATTGATCCAATTTTAAGTTGGGACTTTGCTCACGGTGGCTGTCTGGCGGCAGTAGCGCTATGCCTGCGAAAAGGATTGAAACAAGTGTACATTCCATCTTCGTGTATTGAAAGCAGACAAATTCCTTGGGGAACGCATCTTGATGTAGATGCACATTGGGGCACCGAAAAACTGGCCTTTGCTCACGACGGCACCGAAGCCACAAGGGTTAATAAAATAGGGTGGCAAGTAGCAAAGTCACCCACGGCGCTGAAGTATCTACGTGTGTGTTATATGAACGAAAAAGGCGCATTCAACTGTGGGGTGTGTGAAAAGTGTTTGCGTACCATGATGAATCTTTATGTCGCGGGCGTGCTTGATGCAGCCGAGACATTTCCTCACCATATAGATCCTCGACGGGTTGCAGATCTGCATATAGAGGGGCACAACCGTGACCTTCACTTAGAAAACCTCGTCGCCCTCCAGGCGCGTGGCACTGCACCTGAGCTACACGATACATTGCAAGAAAGTTTGACACATGTGACGGATGATGATTCGTTACCTTTTGTAAAACGCATGGCGATGTATGCAGTTTATCTAGATCACGTATACACGCGAGGTGCCCTTTATAAAGTTGCTCAAGGGGCGCTTGGTAGAAAGTTCTAACTCATATAAATTCTAACTCATATAAAATAATAGCCCGATAAAGTACGGGCTATTATTTTTTGCTTTTACTCAATGAATACTTGTTGTCTCGACAAGGTACATGAGCTTAAAGGTCGCCAGTGAACATGTATGGCCAGTTGTAGCTACCGTAGGTGAAGGAATTGATGCCATATGGCTGCGTGCCAACATAGAACCAGCGGTAAATAGCTGCACCACCAGCTGCTGGATAGTCATATTGCGTTCCTGTGTAGGTGCCGCTTCCTGGATAAGGCGCGAGCTCACTAGAAACTTGGGTTGCGTAGTCTGTGCCGAGGTTTTGGATTTTCAGTTCTACCCATCCACCCGTGTTGTATACGCGAGAAACAGAGACATTACAGGTGTTTGTGCCTCCCTGGTATTCGTCATATACGTAGCTTGAACCATCCCATACATAAAGGTAGGCATAGTAGCTGCCGTCAACACCGTAAAATGCTGGGTAGGTGTAGCTACCACCTGCTGCTACAGACGTATAGAGATCGTGGTAGGCACCCTGGTTGTATACCATAACATGGATGTACTTAAGCGAACTCGTTGAGTTGTAGACTGTTGTATATGTGAGATTCTTCCAACAGTAGTTGTAGAATGTCGTGAAATCAACGCCTGAAACATTACCATATTTTGGTGTAACGCTTTTAGTGCTTGCTTCTGGCGCACCTGTAGCGTCTGTTTTCACTTGGCTTGTAGCGCCAAGGCTAGGTGACGCTTTGGCGTCTTTGCTACCTGGTTCAATTGGTGCTTTAGCTTGTGGGCCCGAGACAAGGCTTTTGCCAGCTGACGGCGGTGTTGTTGACGCTGCCGGGGCTGGCGCCGCATAGGCTGCCGCAGCAGAACTCGCGAGCACGAGAACACTTAGCATTCCGGCGCTCATTAAGGTTTTTAATCGTGTAAGTTGCTTCATTAAGCACTCCTTTTGTTATGTAATAACAACCCTATGTTACTCGACCATAAGCACGACGAATAGTCTTGTTTTAAGGGAAAATTCAGGCGTAGTAAATTTATTAAATGTGCATTAATTTACATATATGAAATAGTGTATTTATAACAACTATAGTCAACGTCGTAGGTGTCTGTTTAACCTTTCGAGAACACGCTGACGGCGCATAATAGCTCTGTCATTGCCTCTGTTGACACCGGTCATGGCTAGCATGGTCGCAAGTGTTGCGTGCCTCTCCTCAGCTATATCGTCAGCACTCGGAGGATGAGAATTTTCAACGATAAGTGGCACTACCGTAGTATCAGGGAAAACGCGACTCGCAAGGAACTGCGGGCGTCCCTGACTAAAGTGCAGCCTATCACTCATAAGCCCAAGAGTAGCATGCGCGCCCAGTTGTAGCAGTGGCTTGCTTGCTACCATGTTTGCCACGGTACTTTCTGACATCTCTTCGGCCAAAAACTCCACGCCTTTTGGTGGGTGATTACCCATAAGCTGCTGGGCGTAGCGCAGCATCGCGCCGCCTTCACTCGGTGGCAAAACACCAGCCCGTGCTTGTCGCCATGACCTTCCTCCGCTAAAAACGACAATTTTAGGTAAAACAACGCGAGTCAACCCTACCGCCGCTTTCGTACGCTCGAACCCAGTTTCGCTTAGGGTACCGTCTGATTCTATTCCTCTTCCCAAAACGAGAAGCGCGTCAATGTGATCCAGATATTCAGAAGGCCCGGCTATCATGACTATCCTCGTTCGCTTTATAAAAACTTCGCTCTAACTTCACGATGCTTTGCCGGGCTTCCTTCACGTAGGAGGGAAGGCGTATGCGAAGATAGGTGTGGTACGTATCACGTTGCTCGAGCAGTTGGCGTATGAGCGAAGTCAACTTCTCGGTCGTTGCGTCTTCTATCTTGATTACCCACTGATCAAGGCCAAGATCATGCATGATGCCACTTGTCTTATGCTCGTACTCAATGGCCACCACTGGGACATGCGAGGTAAGCGAAAAAATAACAGAGTGAAAACGCGTACCAAGTAGCATGTCCAGCCCATCGTACAAAGCCTTGATACGATGGTGGTCGGGCGTATCACTTATGCATGTGACGGCATGTTTATGATTCATAAGTCCTTGCACGCGCCGGCTGATCAACCGGTCATCATCACCTTTTGAGGCGGTAACTTGAGGAATAAAAATAATGTGCGCACTCGCCGTTTCTATAAGCCGATCAAGTGATTTAGCGACGGCCTTCTCGTATTTTTTTTGAGCATCGCCCTTAAGCCAAGCGCGAACGGTAACACCTATAAGTAGCCTATCAGCAGGAATGTGATACGACGAACGAACATTTATTGCATCTTTACTGCATAGCAAAAATCCTGCATCAATCGCACGGGAAACATTGTGCGTCAGTCCTAAGCTTTTTGAAAGTGCAAGAGACGTATCTTCGCGTAACAAAATAAGCGTCATACGTTTTAGCACAAACACAACCATCGCCTTTTCAAATTTGTTCTGAAAAGGCCCGATAGACTGTGAGTAAAGGACCGTCGGCTTGCCAAGTAGGTAGCCAAAAAAAAGTGGATGAAGTAGTAAAGGAATATTCAAACGGTTGAATAGTCCTTTACGACTACGAATATAGCCACCGCCAACTGGTACGATCAGATCGGCCTGTTCGTATAGCCGTACTATGCTATACATGTGTCGAGGCAAGTAGAGATGGTATCCAGTAGCGCGCAGCCATGCTGCATATATCAAGGTCGCACTTATCATATAAAATGTATAGGCTAGCTTGATAACCGGGTTTTTATATCTGTTCAGCGCGTACGACATAAAGCTTGGTTTTTCTGGCACGCCTTCAAAAAAACTATCTTTTTTGACCGGTTCAAGCCGCAAGATAGTCATGGCCGCATCTGGAAACTTACTTTTGAGATCACTGATTAAAACGCTGGTGAGCGCGGCATCTCCCTTGTTGTCGCTTGAATATACATGAGAAATAATGATATGTTTTGGCGTGTGTCTTTTTTGCTTCATGGCTTCCTCCTCGCCGTATTAGTGAGTAAATAGTTATAGCTTATAGCCCAGAAAACGGCACTATATAAAACAAAAAATACCAGTCCGGCGTAGGTGTGGAAAAGGCTAAATGCGATCTCCGGATTAATATAATACCCGGCCATAATAAGTCCGAAAACGCGAATAATATTGAGTCCAAATAATAATGCCAGCGCAAATGGAAATACGATAAAATAGCGTCGCTTATTGAGTCGCGGCCAATCAAGCAACCCGACAACAGCATATAGACCTGTAAATAGTGCGATCGACTCAATGCCCGAGCAAAACTCGGCCACCGTAATGCCAAACTTATCGAATAAAAGTGTATTAGGAATTACTAGCGTCGCTTGCACGCCAACAATATGAAGCAACCCCATGACCCCAGTGAGAACGAGTGAGGCAAGTGGTTGCCACAACGCGTAGACAGCGATCAAAAAGAAGTAAAATACAATACCGATCACCGCTGAACTGACAATTTCGCGTCGGTATGTTTTATATATAATGACGATATTCCTGAGGCCAAAGCAGCTTATACCTGCGAAGACCAGACTAAAAAGAAGTCCCGCGTGAGCGAACACAAGGTTTGGAATGGTTGTTTCGTTGTCAAGCAAGCCTGTGACACCTACCCATGCTAGGGCAAAAAACAAAATAGCACCGATAGCCCAACTTATGAGTGCTGGCTGCCATGGCTGTAGTCGAATGTGTACTTTATTGTGGCGAACAAGTAGCACGAATGCGATGAGACTAAAAATAACCGCCTTGCCAATATCGCTATATATAGCAAAACCATCACGAAATAAAATGCCGCCACTAATGATGCGCGGACCAGCTATTCCAGAGATAATAATAATTGAGCACAAAAAAGCTATCACCCTCCACAAGAGAGGGGTGATAGCTGCGAGAAACTTCATAGTATAATTTGGTCTACTAAAGTTGCTGTTCGTTTAGTTGACGACGACGCGAGTACATAATCAAGCCGATGCCTGCAGTTCCAGCAAGAATGCCAGCAATAAGTCCGTATTCTGGAATCGAAACGTTAACAATCGCAAGATTTAACTTGGTAGTAATACCCTGTACAGTACCACTCGCCACACCGCTTTTACCGTCTTTTTGCGCCGTTACTTTCACGGTACTTCCAAATGGACAGTCGCCAGATGCATACGTGACAAGGTATGAGCCGTTTGCGTCAGTTGTGTCAGTTTGGGTGTTGCCGCGACAGAGAACGGTAACGGTAGCGCCCGCAACAGCTACTTGTGATTCAGTAATAACCCCTGTCACGTTTGTTGCTGGAGGCGCTGCGTTGACGCTGGCCGAAACGAGTCCTGCCGAAGCGACGACAATTGCTAATAATGCGACGATTTTTTGCTTCATAATGTGAAACATCCTTTGTTTAACTTTGATAGTCTGTAGTATGGATCGCTTAAATTAACTTTTTATAAATTCAGACATATTTTGCACATAGGCTGGACCTGTATCTATATACGTATGGTATGCGTCAAAATTAAGAAGAATTTAAACTATTTGAATTAACTACTATTTAACAATTCAGATGTATCCTTAGGACAGAATTACTACTGTTTATTGATATGAAAATACTATACATTGACGACAATCGAATGCTTATTGACAGCGTAAAAAAACTTCTTGATACATCATATATTATCGACCATGCAAGCACCGGTCATGATGGTATCGAGAGCGCACGTTCCATTAACTACAACCTTATATTGCTTGACCTTGGCTTACCTGACATGGACGGCTTTGAAGTCTGTCGTAAGTTGCGTAGTGCTAATGTGACCGCGCCTATCATAATAGTAACTATTCAAAAAAGCCCTGCGATATCTGTGAAGCTTCTTAACTCTGGAGCGGACGATTTCATCACTAAGCCATTTAATGGGGAGGTACTCAAGGCTCGTGTTGCCGCGCTTTTGCGCCGCGACTACCACATGAGCGAAGAAAAAGTGATAACCGTAGGTGATCTGACGGTTAACGTTACGCGCCGTGAAGTGTATCGTGGAGACGCGTGTATTGCGCTGCGACGTAAGGAATTTGATATTTTAGAGTACCTGATGACTAATCACGGCCGCGTCCTTACTAGGATGATGATACTCGATCATGTATGGGAAGCTGGTACCGAAGGCTGGAGCCATACTGTTGATGTGCATATAAAATACCTTCGCGACAAAGTTGATCGACCGTTTGCCACACAGTTGATCAAAACAGCATACGGAGTAGGATATATGATTGACGATACATTATAATAAAAGGAGATTTAGATGCAACAAACGTTATTTGCAATACTCACCAACGAGCAGGCACGCACACACGAGGCAATAGAAGAGAATCTTAATAAAACCATTATTCTTAACGCTCCGTGGTTTAGCAAGGTTTTCATTGAATCTTTCGACGCGCAACAAACCACTCAGAAGTAGTACTTGTCCTGAGGGGGTGATATGCTGAAACAACCGAACTATAAATATTTGACCGCCAGCGTATCGTATGCCGTAACCTTCGGAACTAGCATCGTCATTGCAGCTATAGCTGTACTACTGGTCATAAGCTACTTTAGTATGCATCATGTCCAAGCTATGGGAAGTTTTGTATTGTGCGTTGTTGCCGGTATATATCTGACGGGGATTTACGCGCTTTTACGTCGTCACCATTATCATTTTGCAGGCTATTTACTCGTTTTGTTTTATTTGCTGCTCGGCAGCGACATTGAATGGAGCTGGGGAGTAAATACTCCTTTCGGACTCCTCATTCTTGGGCTAGTTATCGTCCTCGCAGGGATATTGCTCGCGGCTCGTCATGCTCTTGTGGCAGGAGGGATAACGAGTCTCATTTTAGTAGTAGTACAAACGTTTTTTATGCTTGGCTGGCATATACCCGATACGTCATGGACAAGCGTGTCAACGTTTGGTGATGTGTTTGCCTACTGCCTTGTATTTGGTATGTTAGCGTTGGTATCGTGGCTGTACAGTCGTGAAATGGAGCGTGCCTTGACGCAGGCCAAGCAGGCTGAAATGGCCTTGTTGCAGCAAAAGGCCACCCTCAAAAAGCAAATAAAAGAGCGTACGGAAGATTTACGTCGAGTGCAATTAGGGGAAATGCGACAAATGTATAACTTCGCCAAACTTGGCCAACTTGGCATAGTATTACTGCACGATCTCGCAAATCATCTAACAGCACTCACGCTTGAAATAGAAGGCATGGAAGATAAGCGAAACCCGAAAGAGATGGCTCGCGCACAACAAATCATGAAGTATCTTAGCGATATCGTCGAGAGTACGCAGAAACGATTGCATGGTGGGGTTGAGGAACAAACGTTCGATATGATTCGTAAAATAAACGAAACCGTTGATTTCCTACATCACAAAGCATCCAAGCGCGATGTTGTTATTGAGTGGAAGCCACCTGTTCGTTCATGGAAGTACAGCGGTGATGCTGATAGCTTTTGCCAGATCGTAGCAATTCTTATCAATAATGCTATCGATGCGTATAGTGGCTCTAATGCAACCCATCGTCAAGTTGTTATCATGACGCGCCTTAGCGATACCCACGTCGTCATAGGGGTGAGTGATTGGGGGAAGGGTATTTCAAAAACGCAGCGTAAGCAACTATTTAAACCTCAGCATAGTACAAAAAAGACCGGCCTTGGTCTGGGGTTATACATAGCAAAACAAACGATAGAAATGCAATTTTTAGGCACGCTCACATTAAGTTCGAAAAACGACCATACAGAATTTATCATTAAATTGCCACTCGATAATGACAGATAGATATTTAGAACGAGTATTCGATAGAGCGTACGCAGCCTTAAAAGACATGCCTGGGAAAAGTATACGCAATCTTTCCTTGATTGATTGTGCCGTTATGCTTACCGTACTACCCAGTCATAGCCAACTTGATAATCTACGATCGCGACTTGCCAAGCGTCTCCAAGAACAACTCAACCCAGCCTGGATTCGTGACGGCGATTTGTTTGAAGTCTTTCTTGTATTTACGGCAATATGGCAATACGACCAAACAAGTATAGTCGCCGATTATCTGGTGTGTGCTGTTCAACGTCTCATTCGCAGCGAAGTTGTAGCTGGTGGACCGTATCGCTCCCATGGCACGATTGAATTTGCCGCCAATCTCCAGATTGCTCAGTTTGCGCGTTTAGTCGCAAAACCACTTCCAGGTATTGACGCTTTCTTGAAGAATGTTATAGCCGCAGGCCATCATAAAGCTACCCTCACTTCTTCTCCCTATCTTCTCTACCTCGCTTCCTCTACATCGAGTCAGTCCGAAATAGTGTCGTATCTTAAGGAATGTAAGGCAATGTCTTGTGGACATCGGGCAGTTGCACTTGCAACCCTAAAGCCAAGACTTTTTATGACCGAACAAGAGTTGCAGGCTATATGTAATAAGCAGCACCAAGCGGGATGGTGGAAGCCAGAACATTTTGCAGGAGGAGATACGAGCTCACATATAGTGATGACTGCTTTTGTTGTAAGTATGTTAGATATCTACAAACAACGTTTACCTAGCCCACGTATGTTAGCCCTGCGACAAAAACAGCAAGCCATTGCAGAGGTGGCGAAGCGGCAATTTACAGCTCGTGCTGAGCCTCTTCGCTCATCGGCACTCGCTGCGGTTGATAAAATATGCAGAGCTGATGTAAATTTTGAGGTGACACTACTGCCATATTTCTTCTCTCAAGCAGTAAAAGACTCTCTGCATTTTGACAGTCAGCAGTATACACTGCTCGGCGCGGCGAATGTATGTAGCTGGATTGCTTATACTATCTACGATGATTTTTTGGACGGCGAAGGTGTGCCTGCTCAGCTTCCCGTAGCCAACGTAGCTATGCATGCCTCGCTCGATTGCTTTAAGGCAACGATACCTAAACAAGAAAAGTTTCAACGATATATCATAAAGGTATTTGCAGAGATGGACGAAGCCAATGCTTGGGAGGTGCATTATTGTCGGTTTGTCGTTAAGGAAAACGTGGTCACTGTGAAACAACTTCCTAGCTATGGCAAGGGGGGCGTTCTTGCTGCACGATCGTTTGCGCACGCGCTAGGACCAATTGCAGTTTTGTCGCAGAATAACTTTCATCCATCAAAGAATCTTCACTCTATTGAATCTGCATTTCGGCATTATCTCATCGCTAGGCAACTCTGTGATGATATTCACGATTGGCAAGATGATCTACAGGCCGGACTAGCTAGCTACGTAGTGACGGCTATTTTGCGTGATATGCGACTGCAGCCCGGAACGTACAATGTACCTTTTCTACTCGCGGCCATGCAAAAACAATTTCGGCACACTACCTTCACTCGCGTTTCTCTGCTTGCACTGAGTCATATCAATAAAGCAAGGCAAGACTTCAGAAAATACGAATCTTGGCAATCATCAAGCGGAATCGACACGCTACTTGATAATCTTGAGTCGTCCCTCATCTATTCACTCGATCAACACGAAAAAGCAGCTGCGTTAATAAAAATATAACCTTTACACTAGTTCCTTCGACTCGTTTGCTGCTATAATACAGTGAAACAATGAGGGTACATGGATGACCAAAGGAATATCAATATGACGATTGACGCCGATGACTTATGGAAAGTTGCTTGGACATACATTCAAACCGTGGTAGATACGTTACGTGAGCCTTTTTTGATCCTGGACCAAGAGTTGAAGGTTATATCTGCCAATAGGACATTTTACTCTTTCTTCCAGGTCACAAAAGAAGAGACTGTGGGTAAACGAGTCTATGACCTAGGCAATGGTCAGTGGAGTGCGCCAAAACTACGAATTCTCCTTGAAGATATTCTTCCTAAAAATACTCACTTTGAAGATTTTAAGGTCGAGCACGCATTTCCAAGAATTGGCCAAAGGATCATGATACTTAATGCTCGTAGAATCTACGCCCCTGGAGAAGATCGACCAATTATGCTTCTCGCGATGGAAGATGTAACCAGGCAAAAACAGCTAGAAGAACAACTCAAAACCTATACAAAAAGCCTTACGCATGAAGTCGCTAAGCGCACCGCGCAACTAGAAGCGCGTGTAAAGGAGCTGGAAAAGATAAATAGAACATTATTGCGGCGCGAGAAGAAAATGGCCGAATTCGAGAACGAGCTTGAAGCGCTTAAGAAAGAACTGAAAAAGCAACAGAAGTCTTAAACTACTCTGGTAGCGTCATATGTTTATTAATTGTTTTTTGAGAATGGTTTGTTCGTACGCTTCAAGGCGTGCGTGGAGGCCTTTACTGGCTTTAGCTCGAAGCTCATCTTTGTTGAATTTTCGTATAGGATCTGAGGTGAGCAGGTAACGTTCGATTTTAAGATAAATATCAAAGAGTAGCGCCTCATCTTTGGCGGAAAGCATAGCATTGGAGCGAGATGAGATAAGATCGATTTGATTGATGAGCGGTTCAATGTCGGCCGGATTGGATGCGAGACCTGCCGCTGTAGTGGCAAGATCAAGTGCCGTGGTCATTATTTCTGATTGTTGAGGTGTTCCAAAAAAGTTCTTAAAAACGACCATACCTTAAAGCTCCTTCGTTTTTGCAAAGCTATGACCTGCTTTTAAGTAGAGAAGTCCGCCGATGATAACGATGATATCAAGAAGGTATCCAGCTGATTCTTGGCCTGTAAGGAAAGTGATTACTAACAAGAATACTGTGATGAAGACGCTTCCTATGAGTCCAAGCGCAAGCCAAGCCATTGAATCTGTATAGTAGGCACCGCTGTGATTTTTGATTTGTAAGACCAATCCCAAGCTTGCGCCGTAGAGAACAACGTCCCATACACTAATGGCGTTTGATATGTCAAAGGAAAATTCCGGAAGTGGTGAAGAAGAATGTGGTAATAAAGCCACAAACCCAATACATAAAAGGAGAAAAGGCACCACGATGTATAGTTTGGTGAGTGCTGAATGGACACCGACAAGCTTTGCCATGCTACGGACGCCGGTATAGATAGAAATCCCAGCAACAACAAATGGAAGCGTGACGCCGCCATATTGAACCCACGGAGTTTGGATAAGTCCAAAGATATTGAGTATTACTACTTGCGTAAGGCCAAGACCCACTAGTACTATGCCGACAGCGATTCTAGCATAGGCTATTCGCAGAGCTGCTTTGTAAGCACTAACACCTATCAGCAGCAAAATGGCAGCTCCGATATGTAGGAGTGTGTAGAGTACAGAATTGGCAAGTGTCCAGTGAAAGGCGGCTGCGTTGCCGGTCCAGTTAGAAGGAGCGGGGACAAGAAATGACGCTATATACCCCGCAATGCAACAAACAAGAATAGCTAATACGGTCTTAGTAGCCTTATTCATAATATATCTCGCCAATAACCACAAGCTTCATATACTAATTGTACAACATTATGAAAGCTTTAACTTCATAAGATGTGTTTCGTAGAGATATTTAAAAAGTATTGTAGAAATTGATCATACGAACTATAATTTGAATATGTATTCAAAAAATAGTATGGATGAACAGAAAAGCAATCGCTCATTTATCGAGCAAGCGAGACGCGTACAGATCATTGAAGCGACGATTGATGTGCTGGCCAAGCATGGATATGTAAACACGTCGTTTGCGAAGATTGCAAAGCATGCCGGCATTAGTGCCAGCCTTATTTCGTATCACTTTAAGAATAAGGAAGAACTGACCATGGAGGTGTATCAAACTATTGATAGTACGCGTGTGGCTAACATGTTGGCTAGTGTGACAGGACATAAAACTGCGGCCGAAAAGCTGCGCAGTCTCATAGAGGCCGACCTGACATATATGGGAACCCGACCGAAGTTATTCAAAGCGTTAGTTGAGGTATTATTTAGTGCACGTGATGCCAAAGGGTTTTTGGAGCTCATGGACAATACAGAGCAGCCGGCGATTTCGATGGTAGAAGAAATGTTACAGCTTGGCCAAAAAAATGGCGAATTTGGCGAATTTGATACGCACGCGACGGCGCTGATCATTGATGGTGCACGCGACCAATTTTTGGCACAGCTTTCGATGCAATCAGATGACAATTTGGAAGTATTTTCAAAAACACTGACCGCATTAATTTTTAGTTATATAACCAAAGGAGAAAAATAACATGAACAAGAAACAAACGGTACTTATTTCTGGTGCGGGCATTGGTGGGCTCACACTGGCGTATTGGTTGACGCAGTATGACTACGACGTAACGATAGTTGAACGGGCGGCGACACCTCGTGATGGCGGGTATGCCGTGGATGTACGCGGTCCGGCAATAGAAGTGATTCAGAAAATGGGACTCTTGCCCGAGGTGCGAGAGAAGGCAATCCATAATGATGAAGTGTATGTTAATGAGCATGATAAAGTCGTCGCAGAACCTGGTAAGATCATGGAATTATTTGCGGGTTACGGTGAAACTGCTGATGCTGAACTGATGCGTGGCGATTTACTGCATGTATTAAATAAGGCAATAGCTAAAAAAGTGCAATTTATGTGGAATAACTGTATCCAAGAGTGCACTCAGGACGCGTTGGGCGCACACGTTACTTTCATGCACGGTGCCCCTCGAACATTCAATATGGTGGTTGGCGCAGATGGATTGCATTCTAACGTGCGGCGTCAGGTTTTCGGTGACAAATCGGAATATACGCGCCATTTAGGCTATTATGTGTCGCTGTTTACTATCCCTAACTATCTTAATTTGCAAGATCAGGAGCGTGTCTATCGGACATCGGGCAAACTTGCCGGTATGTACACGACGCCTAAAAAAGATGAGGCAAAAGCAATCTTTTATTTTGCTTCTCCAAAGCTTGACTACGATTTTCGTGATATAGCCGCCCAAAAGCGCATCGTAGCTGAGCAGTTTAAAGACCAATCGTGGGAAGTGCCGCGGCTTCTAACGGCTATGGAAACAGCGCCCGATTTTTACTTCGATTCTATTAGCCAGATTACATTGGATAAGTGGTCGAAAGGGCGTGTGGCTCTTCTTGGTGACGCTGCCTATTGTGCCTCGCCACTTTCGGGTCAGGGAACTAGTTTGGCACTAGTTGGAGCGTATGTGCTCGCAGGAGAGCTAAAGGCTGCTGGCGGTGATTATAGCAAGGCATTCAGCGCCTACGAAGAAGCGATGCGTGAATTTGTACGCGTCAACCAGAAATCAGCTGCTTCATCAGGTAAACAATTTATCCCGTCGTCTCGTTTTCAAAGATGGTTTGGCGATGTAAATATTCGTCTTTTGCCACGTATGCCATGGCGCGGTGCAATTGTGAAGATGTTTCGTGGGCCATTTGATGCGATAGCGCTTAAGAAATACTAGTTGCCCATAATACGAATAGGCATAGTCTACCTCATCGTGGGTAGACTTGCTTTACGTAGGGGGGTCTTTTACGAGAGACAGTGGGGGATGTGCTCGAAGAATCGTTTTAGAACAATATAAACAGGCGACAGACTAGATCTATTTGCATTGGAAGGTAAAGTCGGCTAGAATAGCAACAATTTAAGGAATTTTTAACATATTTATGCCAACGCTAGTCACGAGCTATTTTGCTGAATCTATCAAAACTGGCGACACTACAACACTTAGCACTCCATCTTTTACTCCTGCCACCGGTGAAGTAATAGTCATTAAAGCGACGACGTGGGACACTGCTGTCACAAGTGGTACGCCAAGCGGGGGAAGCTTGACTTATACTCGTCAAACTACAGCCCAGCCAGGCGGGTTTAACTGTTATGCTACTATCTTTACAACAATTGTGGCTAGCTCCCCCGGTAGTATGTCTATTACATTATCGCCGCCATCGGGGACGTCGTATCATACGATGTTAGTTGAACGTTGGGCTAACGCGGGGCTTGCAGCGACTCCGGCAACGAATGCGGTGATTAGCGGTAGTCTGGGTGGAACAGGTGTCGATACGCCAACGGCAACCGTCACGACTATTGGATCGAACTCGATCATTACATGGGTGAATGTCGATGATCAAAGTAATAATCCATCCGGTTGCGTGTACCTTTCCGGAGCGATTCAAGATGGTTTGGGGGATGGCCACCTTGGCAGTAGCAGTGTAGCCTATCATGCGTATCAAACCGCAGCTACGCCAGGTAGCCAGACGATTGGCATGACGTTGCCGACTGGTCAGAAATGGACAATGACAGGCATCGAAGTGTTAGATGTGCCTATGGTTGCGGCTGTATGGCTTTTTAGAGCATAATAAACTCTCTGGAGATAACGTATCGAGCAATGCTTATTTGGTATGATACAAGTAAGTTACTTGTGAATTTCTGAGTATATGAAAGGACTGAGCCGTGATGTTAATTGTTATTATCGGTTGCGTTGCTATTTTTTTGGTTGTTAGTCTACGGCTTGGTCGGCAGTCTGGAGTTACGAATATAGACAAAGCACGTTCGTTGCCTGGTGATGAAATAATTGCTCGTCCAGCATATATTGCTGATAGAGCTACGACGATTCAAGCTTCGGCAGATGAAGTATGGCCATGGCTGGTGCAGCTGGGCAAAGGTCGCGGAGGCTGGTATGCGCCGGTGTGGTTAGAGAGACTGCTTGTATGGAACCCAAAAAAGCGAGGTGTGCGAACGATTCTTCCACAATTTCAACGCCTGAAACCTGGAGATATTGTGCCTGATTGGGGCCCTGGTACGCTTGAGGTAATCGGGCTGACGCCTAAAAAAGTGCTGTTGTATGGCTCGGTGCAACCTCGTGATGAAGAAGGGCAGTACCTCTTTAGTTGGGTGCATGTTCTGGAAGAGACGACTGACCACTCGTGTCGTTTGTATACACGCCTACGTATACGGCGCAGTAGTTGGCTTTTCGCGCTCGTTACACCGTTTGCTGGCCTGATCGACTGGGCAACTATGGTCGTACTGTATGCTGGTCTGAAATACAACGTGGCGCTCAAACGTTAGCTATTTCGCCTCAGCCACGACCCAGCGTATGTAGCAACAAGCGCTACGTCTTGACTGACGGCAAGACTATGACTAGCTGTTTCTAGCGTCTGGAATTGTTTTTGGGTTGTAAGTTGTTGAAAAAAGCGACGTGATTGTGTGTCGGATACGACTTTATCGACTGTGGAATGAATAACGAGAGTTGCGGCCTGTATGCGCTGGGGAAGAAAATGCGAAGCATAGTAGCTTTGAATACGACGGTGAGTGCGACTGACTGACGAAAGAGCTCGAAAGGTGAGATAGGTGAGGAAGTACTTTCGACCAATATGCCATGATCCAAAGAAACCGTTAATGGTGACAAGACTAGTGAGATCGGGGAGTTCGGTAGCTGCGATGGCGGCGGCTAGGGCTCCAAAACTGGCTGCAAGCAAAGAGACGTGCGTATAGTTGGGTTGGAAATACGAAGCCAAATACTTAATGGTTGTTACTTGATGTTCTAAGTCGGCGCTATTTTTTACCTTAGGAAAATCAAATGCAAAGACGGCAAATCCCTGAGTATAGAGGCTTTTGGCAATTGTCGCCAGGGCACGTTGGCGCTGTGAACTCTTGTAGCCATGACATACAATCACTAAGTGAGTGGCGTTCTTTGGCATATAGAGTGTGCCATGAACCGTATCGTCAAGTAGATGGAAAACAGTGCGCATACGTTTTATGCTAACACAAAAAAATTAGGTTTGAACGTAGTTATCTAGGGGAAATTAACATTATTTTACGCCTGACACCTTTTCTCTCTGGAAAGGTGTCAGGCGTATCCGATGCTACGAGAGCATGTTAGCAAACTGGGTCAGGATGGTGTAGAACCTTTGATTGGGTGAGCTGGCAGTTCGGATTACTTCATCAAGGATTAATCGTGCATCTCGCCTGGTTTGCTGAAGGTCTTGGCTGTGCAACGCTTGCCGTGTCCCCTTGGTCTTTAGCCAAGTGGCTATGAGCCCGATGCCCACTTCTGCGGTGAGCTTCCGTTCGTAGCCGAGACGCTCGAAAGCGGCACGTCCGTCGTCCGACCACTTGAGAAGGTTTCCTGGAGGTGGCTGCATGGCGTGCTTTTTAGCAAGCTCAACGACTGCGCGACCGAGGGGTACTACGCTCGTGTCATCAAGCTCAAATCCATGCAGTGTCATCTCATTTGTCGCCGCCAAGGCAAGGGCACGAAACACAGATTCTGACAGGTTGGGGTTAATGCTATGATGTGCTCGTCGTGCGCGCACAAACTTGTCGTCGCGTTCGTCTCCCTCTAGTACGGCCGTAATATGCCGTGCTAGGGTCGTGAAATGTGACGGGAAGTCCGTGACAGAGCGCAGCATGAGTTCCGCTACCAGTGGCCCGTGCTGCGACAGAAAACATATCCATACGAGTACAGCTGCTGAACTGGGCTTGTGATCCACTTCAAACTCCCTATCTGTTCGAGCTCGGACATCTGTATTAAATCAAAAAAAGAGCGGCAATGATATACTAAATACTATGAGTTCATCTTTATATATACCGGGTGTCTGCAATATTGGCCCGGCCGAAATCCGTTATAGGCGTAGGTCTGGCCTTGTTGGTTTAGTAGCTACGCTTGTCGTACTAGCCTTGATTGTTATTTTTGATGCCCCGACGTGGGCGCGATTCATTACGTTTTTGCCTGCGACGCTTATGGCGGTTGGGTTTTTGCAATCCTGGCTTCATTTTTGTGTAAGGTTTGGGATGAGCGGGCTATTCAATTTCAGTGACGACATAACGCATCATGAAAGTGTTGAAAAAGCTGAGTTTCGTCATAAAGACCAGCAAAAAGCCATGATAATGGTAGGTGGGTCGGTAGTGGTCGGTGTTGTTATAACAGTAGTGGCGATGTATATATAGCACTATGGATAGAAAAAAAGACAGTGAACTTTTGGCCAGGCGAGCGTTGCAAGTACAGCGTGGTGGTGCACGTGCGGCCGTGCTGGGCGTGAACGACGGACTCGTAAGTGTTTTGTGTATTGTATTGACCGTGGCCGCCGCGGGCGCAAATACGCACACAGTAATTCTTTCCGGATTTGCCGGACTGATTGCTGGGGCAGTGAGCATGGCAGCGGGTGAATGGATTTCGATTCGCGCACAAGTTGAACTATTTGGCGGTGTTCTAAAAGACATCAAAAAATTGATAAAAGGCGATAAGTCGCTACTGCAGGAACAGCTGGCCGAAAGTTTAGCAAAAGGCGGCCACGGGCAAGAAACAGCGACGGTTGCAGCTAAAGAAATTGCCGGGAATGACGATAATTTAACAAATATTTATGCGAGTCAAGTAGTTGGGTTTAACCCCGAAGAGCTGGGCTCTCCGTGGCTTGCGGCCGGGTCGTCATTTGCGTTATTTACGATTGGTGCTTTAGCACCTCTTGCACCGTGGTTTTTCACTCATGGAATGCTAGCAATAGCCCTTTCTATCAGCTGTACGGCGATCGGTGGCTTAATAGTAGGTGGTTACATCAGCTATTCAAGCGGCAGGGGCGTCGTGCTCGGTGCGTTGAGACAGCTTGGGATTATCATCCTGGCTTCAGTCGTGACATATGGCGTTGGGTATATTTTTGGCGTAAGCGTCGGCTAATGGTTGTATAAATTACTTTCTTTTCACGATTTTTCACGTTCTATACTTAAACTATAAGCACAATATAACGTATGCTTATAAGGAGGTTAATGATGAAATTAACAACCAAGGCAATCGCAACGCTACTGCTCGTGGCAGTAGCGCCGGATCGTCCGGGCGAATCGCTCTCGAGAGTGAGTGTGCGACATAAGTCACAGTTTGACTATCTGCTTCGCAGACATGACCGTAAGGGTGAGCTGCGCGCAGAACTGCTCAATATTGCACCAATCGCATTTAGACACATGCAAAAACGTATGTCACTTGAGCAAATTGTTCGCCGTTGTGGGTTTGTCAACCTTCATGCTTTTCGTCTGGCGTTGTTTGGCAAATTAAAAGATGAGCTTCGTCGGCGTGGCTGGTCGGTGCGGCAGATTGATCTGTATATTATGACGCGTCGCAACCGCTTGGCATAAAATGCTTTCCGTCGGTGCACTGAGCGAGTATACTGAGGATGATGACAAGCGCTACGGTGATCAAACTTATTGCAGACGGAACGATTATTCCGATTGTCCTTATTGCTGGGTATGCGCTTTTGTTCTTGGTGCCAAAAACGGGACGGTTTGAAATTTATGCAAGAGTAGTCATGGCGGGTATCACGGCCTATTTACTCGCAAAACTGCTGGCTTCTGTATATCAACCCATGGGTGAACGACCGTTTCAACTTTCGGGGGCTGCGCCCGGTGCGTTGTATCTTAACAACCCCGGATTTCCGTCGGATCACGCGCTATTTGCGGCATTTTTGACGTTTACAGTATGGTTTGTAACTCATCGTTGGGGGCTGGCAGCTCTTTTGGCGGTTTTGACGATAGTGATGTGTACGGGAAGAGTGCTTGCGCTTGTACACACACCGCTAGATATTATCGGCGGTATTGCCGTAGCTGGGATTGGCTCGCTCTGGCTAGTTCATGCTAATCTACCGCGATTACACCAACCACTCGTCAAAAAGACAAAAAACTAGTACAATACTCTCATAGTAACCGGGAGAGTGTAATGAACGAATCGTATGAAGAGGGTGTGTCAACACCTCTTGAACCAATGGCGGTACGACAAGTAGTGCAAGTAGCCATTGCTGGCCTAATGGTAGGACTTTTGACCTGGGGGCTGACATGGTTGGTCTCAACGTATGTTTTAAGCGGATTGTTGTGTGGTGGCGGTGCGACAATGCAGTGCGTATCGGCTTTGCAATATAGTGAAATGACAGCGACTATCCTTACTGCTGGCGGCGGGCTATTTCTTTTTGTCCGCTTGCAAGTCTTTCGACCTTTGCTTGTTGTACTTGCGGCGACGGTGAGTTTGTGGGGTATCATTACTATGGCAACCGGTGTGCAAGAGTACATAGTTGGTCTGATGTGCGCAGTGCTTTTTATGCTTGCCTACGTGCTTTTTGCTTGGGTGGTGAGAATACGTTTATTTTGGTTGGCCATGGTACTGATAGTAGCGGTGGTGGTGGCGGTGCGGCTTATGCTTAGCGCATAGATGCTATACTAAGGCTATGGAACAAACAATTCTTTTGGTGGTGCTTCTTGCGGTGGTTGCTGGGTTTGGACTGGTTGTCTTTATATTGAATCAACGTTTGCGTGATCTTAAGGGTGGCGGTTCGGTGGACCTCATGAAGGCTGACGTGACCGAGCTAGCACGTAGCATTGCCCTGTTGCAGCAAAATATGGGCGACAAACTCGAGCGAAATAGTACGGCGATGCAGACTTCGGTGCAAAAGCAGCTTGGTGAAAGTGCGAAACTGGTAGCGGACGTAACTCAGCGTTTGGCGAAACTTGATGAAACCAACCGTCGCGTAGTGGATGTAGCTGATGAGCTAAAGACACTTCAGAATGTGCTGCAAAATCCAAAACAACGCGGCGTATTTGGTGAGTTCTATTTGCAATCGGTATTGCAGAATGTATTACCGCCAGGACAGTTCGCGTTGCAATATAAATTCGCTGACGGTGAGATTGTTGACGCGGCTATATTCTTGGATAAAGGGCGTATTTTACCAGTTGATAGTAAATTTAGCCTCGAAAACTACAATCGTATGATCGAGGCGAGTGACAAACTCGAGCGTGAGCGTTTAATGCAAAAAGTGAAGGCAGATTTGAAGGGGCGCATCGACGAGACGAGTAAGTATATCCGGCCAAGTGAGAGTACAATGGATTTTGCTTTTATGTTTATTCCGAGCGAGTCATTATATTATGACCTTCTGATTAATAACGTGGGTGCCGGCGGAAGTTCCCGTGATTTGATTGAATACGCATTTCGAGACAAGCGCGTTATTATCGTGAGTCCAACGAGCTTTATGGCGTATCTGCAAACAGTACTGCAAGGTCTTCGCAGTCTGCAGATTGAAGAGCAGGCTAAAGATATTCAGGTACGCGTGGGCAAGCTTGGTCAGCATATTGGCAAGTTTGAAGAGTATATGCAAAAGTTAGGAAACGCCCTTGGGACAACAGTTAATCATTATAACGCTGCGCATAAAGAGCTGGGGAAGGTAGACAAAGACATTGTCAAGATCGCTGCGACAGACTCATCCGTAGAGCCGCAGCTGCTTGATCGTCCACAAAAGGACGATTTCTAAGACATAAAGCGCATAAAATACACCTCCAGTGTAGAGGTGTATTTTTATGAAAATAGCGTTTATCTATGCTTGTTCAGTTTCAGCACCACGAAGTAAATCGTAGAGTACAAAACCAATAACGGCACCAAGCGCACTACCAATCACATAGACACCAATCGGCCAAACGGTGCTAAAGTCGATAGCTTGCAGTGAGACGGCGACGGCAGGGTTAAGAATTGAGCTTCCGCCAAGGTAAGCTGCGGCCGAACCAGCCACCATAAGCCCCAGAAAAACACCAATACCGGCAGTAAAAGCTGCGGCTGTTTTCTCGCGTTTCTCACGGGTAGCAGCGGCAACGGCAAACCCGAAGATAGTCGTACCAATGAGCTCAGAAAAGAAGATAAACCATTCTTTACCATGAGGTAAGGCGGCGGCTTTAAACAATTGAGCTGCGGCCGTAGAGATATCCCCTTGGGCTGGAACTGGAGCGGCATGTACGTAAGCGTTTAGAACTACAAGGGCAAGCATAGCGCCGAGAAATTGTGCGACCATATATCCAATTGCACGACGGCCGCTTAAGCGACGAGTCACCCACGCGCCGAGCGTCAAGGCAGGGTTAACGTATGCCCCCGATAACGCACCAAAGGCAAGTACGATGCCAACTAACGCAAAGAATACCAAGATGGGCTGGCCTTGGCCGGCAATGATAGTCGCTGCGAATACGAAGGTACCAACAAACTCTGCAACTAATGCGGCAATCAGTGGGGTGCGGCTGAGACTAAAACGGACCGAGCGCTTACTTACCGAAGCGGCTTGCGTGGCTGGCTTTGGGTCGCGCGCGTCAACTGCTTTTATTGTTGTTACTTTTGTCGTTGCTTTTGCACTTGAAGTAGACTTTTTTGACGAAGACTTCTTTGTGCTTGAAGCGGCTTTTTTCGTAGCCATTTGTATTCCCTCCTTATAGTGAATATGAGGGTAGTATACCATATAATTCTGAGAATAACCACGAGTGGTATACTAGTAACATGGCATTATTTATACGACAAGACGACAACCGATCTGAGTTGCAGCAACGGCTAGCGGCTGAGCTTCAAGAAAAAGCAAAAAAACGCGCAGAACTCGATGACACGCCCAGTGATGATATTGAAGACTCTAACTATTTAAAAAATACTAAAAAAACGACCAGTCTTGCCTGGATGTGGCTTCTTATCGCGATTGTATTTATCTTGATTATTGTGGCTTCGTTTTTTATCGTTGGTAAAGCTTAGCACATTTTACTCTCGATTTTTTCCTCCGTTTTGACGTATACTAAAAGGTAATTATGAATATTGATGAACTTCGTCCTGTGCTTTTAGATCGTATCGCTCATGCTAGTGAGCCGCGCGATGTATTAAAAGCCGCAGAGTTCAAGCAACTTTATGCGACAATTCCAACGCTTGATCCAAGTGAACGTAGTGCTTATGGTAAAGCGGTCAACGAATTAAAAGTTGAGCTTGAAGCTGCTGTGGCACTGCGCGCGGCAGAGATGGAAGACGCTACTGTCGAAGCGATTGATGTAACTGCGCCGTGGGATATAAACAGCAAATCTCCCGACCTTCTGCCGACAGAACGAGGCACAAAGCATCCGCTCACGCGCGAGCTTGAAACGATTATTGATATTTTCACCCGTATGGGTTTTGAAGCTCATGAATCACGTCAAATCGACGACGATCATCATATGTTTGCCGCCCTTAACTTTCCCGAAAACCACCCAGCGCGTGATGGTTATGATACATTCCGTACCGAAGAAGGATTTATTCCACCGGCACACACTAGTACGATGCAAAATCGCATTTTAAAAGACGGAAAAGCCAAGCTCGAGGCTGGCGGGCAAATTGCTGCTATTAGTTATGGTCGTGTGTTTCGAAATGAGGACGTTGATGCAACGCACGAACATACCTTTTATCAAGTTGAAGGTGTGTTCGTGTCGAAAACGGCGACACTCGGCCAGCTTACAGGGTCACTACGTAGCTTTTTTAGTGAATATTACAAACAGGACCTCAAGCTTAAAACACAGCCAGGGTACTTTCCGTTTGTTGAGCCAGGTTTGGAATTTGCGATCGAAAAGCCTGCTGCGCTTGGCGGTAAGCCTGGCGAATGGCTCGAATTAGGTGGATGTGGCATGGTACATCCAAACGTATTACGAGCTGCGGATATTTCGCCTGAAAAATACCGTGGGTTTGCGTGGGGGCTTGGTATTGAGCGATTGGTTATGATGAAATATGGTATTGATGATGTGCGTCACTTTGAATCAGGAAAACTATCATTTTTAAGGAAATTTGTATGAACGAAAAAAGCACTATGACGAACGAACAGGTTGAACACACTATTCGCGATTATATTTCGCAGGTTATTCATATGTCGATGGCAACGGTGCATGACAATAAGCCTTGGGTATATGAAGTGCATTATGTGAATGATGATGAACTGAACCTTTATTTTGTGTCGGCAATCTCAACGCGTCATGTACAAGAGCTTTTAAAAAATCCGTATGTGGCCGGTAACATTGTGACGCAGCATTTTCTTAACCAACTCGTGCGCTGCGTAGAGTTTGAAGGAACTGTTGAAATGATTCAGGAAATCGACCAAGACCATCCAGCAATGAAGCTCTATAAGGAACGGTTTGAAACATCTGGCTCCCTCCTGGCTCAAATTAAAAAAGACGGCCATATTGCGCTGTTTAAAATTACTCCAAGCGATTGGTATTTATTTGATAGTTACGATGGCAATCGAACGAAATATCATTTGCCATGGAAGAGCGAAATGAAAGAGGAATCATGAGCCAAACATTTGTAGATCTCGCTAAGCAAGCGCTCGCAGTGCGCGATCATTACGACGAGCTCCAAGAGGTAACTGGCCAAAAAAAGTGGAACGCGCAAGATAGAATGGCGGGTTTTGTAGGAGACATCGGTGATCTTTCGAAGCTTATTATGGCAAAGTATAACTTGCGGTCGGGACCGGACGACCTTGATGATGCGATTGCTCATGAATTGAGTGACTGCTTATGGTGTGTAATGGTGCTGGCTGACGAGCTTGGTGTCGATATTGAAGCGGCATTTACGAAAAATATGGCTGGACTTCATGAGCAAATTGAAGAAGAGAAAAGTGAGGCTGCATGATTGTCTCTGTCAATTGGCTGAAAAAATTTACAGATATTGATGTGCCGATTGATGAGCTTGCGACGCTTATTGGTGCACGGTTGGTGGAAATTGAAGAAGTCATTGATCTTGGTGCGAAATATAAAGGCGCGGTTGTGGCGCGCGTGGTTGAGCGTAAAAAGCACGAAGACAGCGACCATTTAAATGTCGCCAAACTCGACGATGGCGGTGTAGTATCAGGAGTTGAGCGCGATGAAAACGGCTACGTGCAAGTAGTGTGCGGTGCGCCGAACGTGTGTGAAGGGTTGCTTGTTGCATGGCTGCCCCCAAATAGCATTGTGCCAGAAACGGCAAATGACAATGAGCCGTTTGTGCTCGGCGCACGTAATCTTCGCGGGGTTATGAGCAATGGCATGATAGCGAGTGCTCGTGAACTTGATTTGTTTGATGATCACGCAGGTATTCTTGAAATTGACAAAGAAGTGGTGCCGGGAGCGCCATTTGCTGAGGCTTACGAGTTGAACGATTATTTACTTGATATTGAAAATAAATCACTCACGCATCGCCCAGATTGCTTTGGCATTATTGGCTTTGCCCGCGAGGTGGCGGCTATTCAGGACAAGCAATTTATTACTCCGAAATGGCTTAAAGAAGGTGTAGTATCTAGTGATATTGCGACTACTATCGAAGCACCAACGATAACTATCGATGATCCAAAATTATCTGATCGCTACCAGGCTGTCGTGCTAACTGGTGCGAAAGAAGCGGCACAGTCACCTTTGCAAATCCAAACATACCTTGCACGCGTGGGTATTCGTCCTATCAATGCAGTGGTTGATGTAACGAATTATTTGATGATGCTCACGGGCCAGCCGTTACATGCTTTTGACTATGACAAACTGCTTACAGTTGGTGACGGAAAAGCTGATATCCACGTGCGCAGGGGGCGAAACAATGAAACACTTACATTGCTTGATGGCCGCACCATTACGCTCACCTCAGAAGATATAGTGATTGCAAATGGCGAAAAGGCTATAGCGCTTGCTGGTGCTATGGGTGGAGCTGAGACAGAAATAGATAATTCAACTAAGCGCATTATTTTAGAGAGCGCCACGTTTAACTTGTATAATCTGCGCGCTACCCAGATGCGTCATGGTATTTTTAGCGAAGCTATCACACGTTTTACAAAAGGTCAGCCAGCCGAGCTTACAGCGCCGGTGCTTGCGAACGCTGTACGGATGCTACATGATTTCACTGGTAGCGAACAAGCAAGTGTTGTCGCTGAAGCCTACCCTGGCAAAAAAGTAGCAAGTAACATAACGCTCGATGCGAGCGCCGTCAATGAAGCCCTCGGAAGTAACTATACTATCGAGGATATGCTCGATACGCTGCGGCATGTTGAATTTGATGCGACGATGACCTGTGACGACGAAGAATTACTACCAGGAAGTGACGGTTGTTTGCATGTCACGCCGCCGTATTGGCGTTCTGACATCCATATCCCAGAAGATGTCATTGAGGAAATCGGTCGTATTAATGGCTTTGATTCTATCATTCCAACACTTCCGCTGCGCGATTTTACCGCTGTGCAGCCGAGCGAATTTGACCAGTTGCGGTCGCGCATTCGTGACAGTCTAGTGCGAGCTGGTGCGAACGAAGTACTAACCTACAGTTTTGTTCACGGCGACGTACTTACGAAGGCTGGCCAAAAACAAGATGATTCGTATCGAATTGTTAATTCCATCAGCCCTGATTTACAATATTACCGTCAGTCTCTAACCCCGAGCCTTCTTGGAACGATCCATCCGAATGTGAAGCAGGGGCATGACTCGTTTGCGGTGTTTGAACTTAACAAAGTTCATCCAAAACAGCATGGTATAACGGAAGAAAATGTGCCAAAAGAAGCCGACATGGTAGCGCTAACGATGACGAACAAGGAATTGCGGTCGGGCGCGCCGTATTATCAGGCAAAAAGAATGCTTGAATACTTGGCAGACTCGCTGGGTCTCACGTTTGAATATACAGCTATTGATGCTGATCCAAATTACCCTGTTATGGCGCCATTCGAACACCGCCGTTCGGCCCTTGTGACCGATAAAATTACTGGTGCATTGCTTGGCGTGGTGGGCGAATATAAAAAAGCGGTGAGCCATAGCTTTAAACTGCCAGAATATAGTGCAGGATTCGAACTTGGCACAGAAGCGCTCCTCAAAGCGACAAGGCAGCAAAGTGTGAGCTATGCGCCACTGAGTCGATATCCAAGCACGGAACGAGATATTTGTTTTCAAGTTTCTTCAAATGTGACATATCGTCAGATTGTTGAAGCCGCATCTAGTGCGCTTAACGAAACAGCCTTCCAAACCAGTATTTCGCCGCTGGATATCTATCAAGCGCAAGAAGTGACAAGAAATATCACCGTTCGCATTAAGGTAACGGCCACCGACCATACGCTCACGGGTGATGAAGTTGCGGGTCTCGTCGCATCGGTTATCGATTCTGTTGTGGCTGCCACTGACGCTATAGTCGTGTAGTCTCTCGTGCATTTTAAATCTGCTCATAAGGGTGTATGATGAGCATAGATTATGTCGGGTAGGATTATGAATAGGAAAGTAAAGCTAGGGCTAATAGTCCTTCTGGCTGTAGCCATTATTGGCTTAGCGTTTGTACTACTGCGCGGCGCAAACGTCGCCGTACTGAACCCAGCCGGAACAATTGCCGACCAAGAGCGAACGTTGATAATCATTGCCGTTCTTCTAGGCCTTGTGGTAGTTATACCTGTGTTTATCATGCTGTTTACGATTGCCTGGAAATATCGCGAAGGTAGTAAGAAAAAAGTCAGATACGAGCCGAATTGGGGTAACAACCATGTCATTGAAGCGGTTTGGTGGGGAATTCCCTGTATCATCATTGGTATTTTAGGTGTGATTATGTGGAAAGCAACCAGCGATCTTGATCCATTTAAACCTATTGATTCATCTGTAAAACCAGTGAAAGTGCAGGTGGTGGCACTACAGTGGAAGTGGCTTTTCTTGTATCCTGATCAACATGTAGCCAGCCTTAACATGTTGCCATTGCCGGTTAATACGCCCGTTAATTTTGAGATTACTTCTGATGCACCAATGAATTCTTTCTGGATTCCCAACCTCAGTGGGCAGATCTATGCAATGAGTGGCATGTCGACAAAGCTGCATATTGTGGCCGATAGGACAGGCGACTATAAGGGTTCGTCGGCGAATATTAGCGGCGAAGGCTTTGCCGACATGGCATTTAGCGCCCATGTGACCAGCAAGCAGGATTTTGATTCTTGGGTTCGCTCAGCCAGTCATAGTCTTGAGGTGATGGATACAATGTCGTACCAAGTACTCGCACAACCTAGCAAGGCTAACGTGCCTAAAACCTACCGCCTTGGCCAAGATGATTTGTATGATACTATACTAATGAAATATATGACGCCTGAAACGCAAAACAAAAAGCAGCCATCATCTACGAATATGCAGGGTATGGATATGTCGAATAAGGAGATGAACTGATGTTTGGTCGGCTTAATCTTGATGCTCTGCCCAAAGATCCGATTACCATTGGCGGCGCGCTCACAATGGTGGTAGTAGGTATCGTACTTGTCGGTTTGCTGTTTTATTTTAAAAAGTGGAAATGGCTTTGGAAAAATTGGCTTACCTCTGTCGATCCGAAAAAAATTGGTGTAATGTATTTGATTGTCGCAGGTGTTATGTTGATCCGAGGATTGGCAGATGCCGGTATGATGCGCGGGCAGCAGGCACTAGATACGCATGGCTTTTTGACTCCTGATCATTTTCAGCAGATTTTTTCGGCTCATGGTACCATTATGATTTTCTTTGTGGCAATGGGACTGATCTTTGGTCTACTTAATCTCATCGTGCCACTACAAATTGGTGCGCGCGACGTGGCATTCCCGTTTTTGAACTCAACCAGCTTTTGGCTGTATATCGCCGGCTTTTTGCTGGTGAACGTGTCGCTTGTGATCGGTGACTTTTCGGCAGCTGGGTGGCTAGCCTATCCGCCGCTCTCAGAAGTGCAATATAGTCCAGGCGTGGGGATTGACTACTGGATATGGAGCTTGCAAATTGCTGGTGTGGGAAGTTTGCTTTCGGGGATTAACTTCTTTGTGACTATTCTGAAAATGCGCGCGCCAGGTATGACGCTCATGAAGATGCCGATTTTTATCTGGAGTGTACTTGGCAGCATGTCGCTTGTTGTATTTGCATTTCCTATTTTGACTGCGACACTCGCCATGTTGTCACTCGACCGGCTGGTTGGTATGCATTTTTTCACGTCGGGCGGGGGCGGTAACCCCATGATGTATGTTAATCTCATCTGGGCCTGGGGTCACCCAGAAGTCTACATTTTGGTGCTGCCGGCGTTTGGCATTTTCTCTGAAGTCGTGGCGGCATTTTCGGGTAAACGATTGTTCGGGTATACCTCGATGGTATGGGCAATTGTAGCTATCACGTTCCTGTCGTTTACTGTGTGGCTGCACCATTTCTTTACTATGGGTGCTGGGGCCGATGTCAATGCGTTCTTTGGTTTGATGACGATGGTAATTGCCATTCCGACAGGCGTAAAAGTATTCAACTGGATTTTCACGATGTACCGTGGACGCGTGCGATTTAAAACACCTATGCTGTGGTTCATGGGATTTGTAGTAACGTTTACGTTGGGTGGTTTGGCCGGAGTTATGCTTTCTGTGCCGCCGGCAGATTTTCAGTTCCATAACAGTCTGTTTCTGGTAGCACACTTCCATACGATGATTATTGGTGGCGTAGTGTTTGGCATGTTCGCGGGCTATGCTTATTGGTTTCCGAAATTTACAGGTTTTACGCTTAATGAGCGATTGGGTAAAATTGCGTTTTGGTTTTGGCTGGTCGGTTTTTTGACTGCTTTTATCCCACTGTATATCCTAGGCTTCATGGGCGCGACGCGTCGTCTTGACCACTACGATCCATCAATTGGTTGGCAAGGGTTGTTTATTGTTGCCGCCGTAGGAGTGGGATTGATATGCGTTGGTGTTGGATTCCAGGTTTTGCAATTGATTATTAGTATTGTAAAACGCAATGAAAACCGTGTTTCGAGTGATCCATGGAACGGCCGAACGCTGGAATGGTCGACGCACACGCCAATTCCCGAATATAATTTTGCACGCATTCCTGTTGTCCATGAGCGCGATGATTTCTGGGAACAGAAGCAATCGGGTAAGAGTATCCGGCGGCCGATTACTGACATTTGGCTGCCAAAAAACACAGCGGTCGGATTGTTCATTGGCGGGTTTGCTTTCTTGGTAGGCTTTGGCGCAACATGGCATATGGTGTGGTTGGCGGTAGTTGGAGTTATTGGAGTGATCACATCGATTGTCGTACGAATTTCAAGCGACGAAACCGAGGAAAAACTATCCGTTCGCGATATTGAAAAACGAGAAGATCACACGACGAAGAAACGGCAGTATGTATGATGGAGAAATCGATGCTAGAGACTGAGGCCAAGCAAAACTCGCCATCAAAAACACAGCTTGGCTTTTGGCTGTATCTGATGACCGATTGTGTATTGTTTGCCAGTTTGTTCGCTACGTATGTCGTGCTTCGCGGTAATACGTTTGGAGGTCCTTCCGGCCATGATCTTTTTAATTTGCCGTTTGTATTCATTGAAACAATAGCGCTGCTTACTAGTAGCTTTACATGTGGTCTGGCTATTCTCGCCTTGCATCGTCGGATGAAAACGCAGGTGATAGTGTGGCTTGGCGTGACGTTCGCGCTTGGCTTGGTATTCCTTGGCATGGAGCTTTCAGAATTTATAAAACTTGCGCTAGAGGGTAATAGCTGGCAGCGCAGCGGTTTTTTATCTGCTTTCTTTACACTTGTCGGAACACATGGACTTCACATCGCTAGCGGGCTGCTGTGGCTTGTGATTTTGACGGTGCAGTTGGTCAAAAAAGGATTTGCGGTTGGACTCGTGCGCCGGCTCACGCTCTTTAGCATGTTTTGGCATTTTCTTGACGTGATTTGGATATCTATTTTTACTATCGTGTACTTAATGGGGGCTATGTAATATGACAAATGAGACTCGTCCGACACATACATTTGCGCGCTATGGTATCGGCTTTGTGGCGTCAATCATTTTAACGGTAGTCGCGTTTGCAGTGGTAATGTACCATCTGTTTACAATGCAAATAATGATCGTGGTTATAGTTGGCCTGGCTGTGGTACAGCTATTTGTTCAACTCTTCTTCTTTCTGCATATTAACGAAGGATATCGTCCACGTTGGCGCTTAATGTTCCTCGGGTTTGCGGTGCTGGTGATGTTTATTATCGTTGGCGGATCGTTGTGGATCATGGCGGGTCTGAACTATAATATGATGCCGGACAATATGGACAGCAGTACCTACATGCATAACAATGAGGGCTTATGATAGAAAAAATAAAAGAATATTATGAACTAACGAAACCAGGTATCGTCTACGGTAATGCGCTAGCGGTGATTGCGGGATTTCTCCTTGCCTCCAGAGGGCACGTTAACTTACTATTGTTTGGTGCAACCCTTGTAGGCGTATCATTTGTAATTGCTTCGGCCTGTGTGTTCAACAATTACATTGACCGTGACATTGATAAAAAAATGTCACGCACAAAGAAGCGTGCGCTCGCCTCCGGTCTGATATCCGGCAATGCGGCGTTAGTTTATGCGACGGTGCTTGGCGTCTTCGGATTTAGCCTGTTGGCCCTTTACACCAATGCACTTACGGTGTGGTTGGCCTTATTTGCAACGGCAATGTATGTTATTGTGTATGGCATTGCTAAGCGACGTTCGCCATTTGGAACGGTGGTGGGCAGCGTGTCCGGAGCGATGCCGCCGGTTATTGGCTACGTAGCGGTAATGAATTCGCTCGACCTGGGCGCGCTGCTTTTGTTCATTATTTTAACTTTATGGCAAATGCCCCACTTTTATGCGATTGCTATGTACCGCCACGAGGAATATGCTGCTGCCGGCATACCTGTTCTGCCTGTGAAAAGAGGCATGCGCGCTGCCAAGCGACAAATTATTGCCTATATTGTCAGCTTTATTATTGCTGCTACGCTTTTAAATATCTTTCATTACACTGGTATTACCTATGGAGTAGTTATGTTAGCGTTGGGTGGAACGTGGCTGGCCAAAGGACTGAAAGGTCTGCACCATAACGACGATGTAGTATGGGCGCGCGGAATGTTTTTCTTCTCGCTTATTGTACTTACGGTGTTTTGCGTCTTACTTTCGGTTGATGTACTTTTGCCGTAAGTGTATACTTTTAAACATAAGCTGCACTGCCGGGTGGACGTACGCCGCAGTAAACATATAAACAGGATACTTTATGAATATAACGATCGTAGGCGGCGGGTTTGGTGGGGTAAAAGCTGCGCTGGAACTGGCAAAGCGGCCCAAAAACCAAGTTACTCTTATTAGTGACAAGCCAAATTTTCAGTACTATCCGGCGATGTATGCCGTAGCGACCGGGCAGAATGGCGAAGGAGCCTGGATTCCACTAAAAGAAATTTTTGCACGTAAGAAAAACGTGGAAATAATTATCGATCCAATTGTGTCAATCAATCCAGAAAAGAAGGTTGTTGCAAGTAAAGTAAAAGAGTATTCGTACGATGTGTGTATTCTGGCATTTGGAATGGTAACATCGTACTTTGGTATTAAAGGTCTTGAGGAATATGCCTACGGTATGAAAGCGGCAAGTGAAGTAGACCGACTCAAGAAGCATTTGCAGAAGACGGTTATCAAATGCGATCCAAATGAGCATTATGTGATTGTTGGTGCTGGTCCAACCGGCGTAGAATTTGCTGCGTCGCTCGGATTGTATCTTGCACGATTGTGTGGTCACTACGGCGTGAAAAATGAGTATGTCAATCTTGATCTGGTTGAGGCGGCACCACGTATTTTGCCGAAGATGCACGAAAAAACAAGTCTAGCGGTGAAAAAACGACTTACCAAACTTGGTATCCATGTACTTGAAGGTAAAGCAGTTGAGTCGCAGTCACCCAGTCATCTCATGGTTGCAGGTAAGCCAATTGAAAGCCAAACGGTTGTATGGACTTCCGGAGTAACGAATCATCCTTTTTTTAAAGCCAACGCTCAGCACTTCACTTTTTCTAAAAATGGCCGGGTAGAGGTAAACGAGTATTTGCAGGCGCATGATGACGTGTATGTTATTGGTGACAATGCCGCTACACCTTTTAGCGGCTTGGCGCAAACAGCGCTTAAAGATGCAAAATTTGTCGCGCGTTTTCTGATGCACAAGACAGATGGGACGACATCGATCTCGTATCGGCCAGTCATGCCGCCGATTGTTGTTCCTGTAGGTAAAGGTTGGGCGGCATTTGAATGGCGGGGCTTACGATTACATGGTTGGCTTGCTTGGCTCCTGCATCTTGCTGCTAATCTCATTGGGTATCATGATGTTCTGCCACTCAAAAAGGCTCTGCATGTATGGCGTATAGCCGAGAGAAAAGAGCCTATGCCAGAGGCGTAATAGCTACGGCTGTATGGTATACTGAAGATAATCAAAAGAGAGGAAATGTATGGCGACGCCAAGAAATCAGCGGATTGGTATTTGGATTATTGCAATTGTAATGGTAGTAGGAACACTCGGTTCATTCGCCGTGATGGTGCTTGCTAATAACAATCAAATTAAAGACCAGCAGACACAGCAGCAAGCGCTTGATTCGTACAACAAGCAAATAAAAGAGCAAGCTAAGAGTAACAAACCGCTTGACGGTTATACGGCTGATCCGTTTGACAAATCAAGCGTCTCTAAGCTTGGCATTGAGACGTTGGTAGAGGGAACTGGCGCTACGGCGACGGCTTCATCGACATTGTCGGTCAACTATTTCGGCTGGACGAGCGATGGTAGTATCTTTGACAGCACGAATAAAAACGGTACTACAGCACCTACCGATCTGAGCCTTAGTAAGGTTATCCCGGGCTGGACAACAGGTCTTACTGGTGTAAAAGCCGGCTCGACAGTACGTCTCACTATTCCATCAGATCAGGCGTATGGTTCAAACGGTAGCCAGCCGCTCATTGGACCAAATGAACCACTCAAATTCGTTATTCAGGTGAATGCAGTAAAATAGTGCTATACTAAGTATAGTAAAAAAATAGGAAGAAACATGGAACAAAACATACGAGATGTTGTAATGATTGGCGCAGGCCCGAGCGCGCTTGCGGCTGCGGTCTATACTACCCGCGAAGATATCGATACGGTGCTATACGAAAAGAGCGTCATTGGCGGTCTTGCAGCGATTACTGACCAAGTAGATAATTATCCTGGATTCGCTGATGGCATCCCAGGGATGCAGCTAGCTGACCAGCTCCAAAAGCAAGCTGAACGTTTCGGCGCGCACATTGAATTTGGTGATGTATCGGAAGTTCGTGATGACGGTGTGGTTAAAACAGTGGTGGTTGACGGGGATGAGGTAAAAGCCCGTACTGTGCTGATTGCGACGGGTAGTGATTACAACAAGCTTGGTATCCCTGGTGAAGCAGAGTTTTATGGTCGTGGCGTGCACTACTGTGCGACATGTGACGGTGCGTTTTATCGCGATAAAAAACTGGTTGTTGTTGGTGGTGGCAATTCGGCGGTTCAAGAAGCCATCTTTTTGACTCGTTTTGCGACTCATATCGACTTGCTTGTGCGCAGTGAAATTCGTGCCAGCGAGGTGTTGCAGCATCAACTCCAGAAATACATTGATGAAAGTAAAATTACCGTTCACTTGCACACTTCGACGGATGAGATTGTAGCTACAAACGGTAAAGTGACGTCTGTATCAGCTACGAAAGATGGTGAAAAAGTCAGCTTTTCTACGGATGGTGTATTTGTATTTGTTGGTTTAAAGCCAAACACTGGGTTTTTAAAAAATAGCGGTATTGAACTTGATGAACACGGGCTTATTAAGACCGACATTCATCTGATGACTAATCTTCCAGGCGTGTTCGCTAGCGGTGACGTGCGCAGCCATGCGACTATGCAGATTGCCAGTGCGGTTGGCGAGGGTGCGACAGCAGCACTCGCTATTCGTGAATATCTTGACGGCAAAAAGCACGAAGGCCTGTACGCTAACTAGGCGTGCTGTTTTTCAATTTTATCTAAGATGGTGTTCGGAAAATTAGTCACTATACCATCAAGCCCTGCTTGTGCAAGCAGTAGGGCGCTCTGGGGGCGATTGACCGTATACGCGTAGGTAAATAGACTAGCGCGTTTTGCGATTTCCAGCGCGAACGGATTGATGTAGAGGCGATGAAACCCTACCGCACTAAGGCGTAATTTACGGTGATAGGCAATAAACATAAAAGGGTTTTCGCTATGCAAAAGTGCTAGATTTGCTTTTGGACTTACATGCCGCACAGCACTGAGCTCACTTCCCTTAAAAGACGAAAAGAGAATCTTATCCCAATCGCGCTGCGTTTTGATGTAGCTCTTTTGAATCAGTTTGGCGACGGTTTCTCCGCTGCTACGACCTTTTAGTTCAATGTTGAGCAAAATGACCCCAAAAAACTCATCGAGTACTTCACTAAGAGGAATAATTGGTTGTTTTTCGGTACGTTTTTGTAATTCCTCCAGCGTTAAGCGTGAAATAATAGACGTGTCGTGGTGAGTGCGCAAGGTATGAAAATCGTGTATGAGCACCGGAACTTTATCTTTCGTGAGACGGATGTCAAATTCAAGAATATCGGCGCCCGCTTCAAGCCCAGCGCGCAGAGCTTCTAGAGTATTCTCAGGCGCTAAACCAGCAGCTCCACGGTGTCCGATAACTAACATAACTAGACCTCAGTATAGCAAATTTGTTATAATAGCGATAACTAAAACGGAGACCCTATAATGGCTGATTTCAATCAGATTCTTACCCCAGGCAACGTAGACGAAGGCATCGTAAATGTTGTTATCGAGATTCCTGCCGGCAGTACACACAAAATTGAGTGGAACCGCGATTTGGCACTTATGCAACTTGACCGCGTAGAGCCAAGTATTTTCGCAAAACCAACCAACTATGGCTTTATCCCACAAACGCTCGACGAAGATGGTGATGAGCTGGATGTCCTTGTTGTTACCAAAGAGCCGCTACCAACTGGCATCTTCCTTGAAGCAAAAGTAATTGGCGTAATGAAATTTGAGGACGATGGGGAAGTGGACGACAAGATCGTAGCTGTACCAGCTGACGATCGAGATAGTGGCAATGTGGTTAATGTCCTTGACGATCTTTCACCTCAGCTTCTTAAGCAAATTGAATTCCACTTCAACCACTACAAAGACCTTAAAAAGGCTGGTACGACAATCGTAAAAAGTTGGGGTGATATTAATGAAGCAAAAGCAGTCATTCACGAATCGATTGAGCGCTGGAATAACAGATAGTGCAGTGTGAAACAGTCGCGAAAGTACTGATTTTAAACGAAAAGAATGAGATTCTAACACTTCGCATTGGCGTCCACAGACTACGACCGGAAAAGTCACATACACTTGACTTGCCAGGTGGTATTGTTGACACGGGCGAGTCTGAACGCGACGCCATCGTGCGTGAAGTACGGGAAGAGGCGGGCATCGTTCTCGATAATGCCTCCATTGTTTTGCAGTATGGTACAACCTATAAATCGGAGTCGAAATCGGTGACCAAGTTGCTGTATGCCACATGGTTGAATATGACGCCAGAAGTGACGCTTAGCTGGGAGCATGAAGTGTACGAATGGATGAGTGCAGGAGCGCTTCTTAACGATGCGAGGTTTACGACCTATCGCCAAGGAGTCGAATTTTTAACGCAACAAGGTCTGATAGTATGATTGAGACGCGTATTTGTGCTAAAATACTTTTACGAAATAGCCGTGGGCAATTCTTAGTGTTGCGGCGAAGCGGTACGCATCCACGGTATGCCCACTATCCTGATCTTCCTGGCGGGGAAGTTGAAAACGATGATGAATCACTCTTGTTGGCGGTCCAGCGGGAAGTGGGAGAGGAGACTAGCCTTGCCATTGATGTGTTTAGTGCCGTACTTTTACATGCTCATACTGTACTGCGAACAGAAGAAGCGACCCCTGATGTTATGACGTATTTACTTTATCTAGATGATATAAAAGAGGATAATCCTCAAGTAGTTGTCAGCTGGGAACACGACAGGTATTCGTGGCGCTCGGCTGAAGAATTAACGGGATTTGAAGACGCCTTTCAGCTGAAAATTGACTACGCCGTAAAGCATAAATTGATCTAAGAATTATTTTTTACGAAGCGTTTTTTGGCGTATAATCGCTGCCGCACCGGTGATAGTGCCAATAAGGTCAAGTTTTTTCAGTTGGCCGCGGAGCTTTTCGCGCGCATGGGCGGTCTTAACAAGTTCAAGCCATGCTTTTTTGGGCAGTGATAATTTGCGCGTGACGACTTCAACGACATCACCATTTTGTAGGGGTTTATCAAACGAATGAATATTACCGTTTACTCTAAAACTATAGGCATGCTTGCCAATGTCGCTATGGACTAGGTAAGCAAAGTCGAGAGGCAAAGCGCCTTCGGGTAAATTGTAAATGTCTCCATTCGGTGAATAGACAAAAATACGATCACCAAATAAGTCGATGTTGAGTTGGTCTTTTGAAATCTCATCGCCCGAACCCAGCCGAGAAGCGATTTCTTGTAGCTGCGTGATCCATTGTAATTGTGTTGGCAACGTAGTATTACCGCGAGATTTCGTGTAGTCTTTAGAGTTTTTTTGTTCATGATAATGAAAGCTAGCTGCGAGCCCGCGCTCGGCATACTCGTGCATATCATAGGTACGAATTTGGAACTCAACAATTTGCTTGCTAGGTGTGATGACGGTGGTGTGAAGACTTTGATAACCATTTGGTTTTGGAATAGCGATGTAATCTTTGATGCGTGAAATCATTGGCTGATACATAGAATGCAAAATACCTAGCACTTTGTAGCAATCTTCTTTGTTTTTGACTACCACGCGAAGTGCCATTAAATCGTAAATATCATCAATATTACCATCTACTTTTTTGAGCTTTTTGTACAAACTGTAAATGCTTTTGACTCGACCATTAACATCAAATTCAATATGTTGCTTTTTAAGCTCACTCTCTACCTCACTACGCACATTACCAAGCTTGCGGGTGCTTTTGCCAAGCCGCTTCTTCATGAGGCTTTTAAGACGGCGAAATTCAATAGGGTCGAGATAACTAAAGGCAAGCTCTTCAATTTCCATGCGCACACGGCCCATACCTAAACGATCGGCCATTGGGGCAAACACGTCCAAGCTTTCACGTGCAATCTTTACCTGCTTTTCAGGCTTCATGTATTGCAGGGTTGATAAATTGTGTAGGCGATCGGCAAGCTTAATAATAATAACGCGGACATCTTGGCCAACAGCAATGAGTAGTTTAGAAAGGTTGTCTTTAGTTTGCGGCAAGTAGCTTTCTAGGTTGCGCATACCGGCGCGCGCCTGCGATACCTTGGTGACCCCGTCGACTAAAAAAGCGACATTGCGGCCAAATAAATTCTCAATTTCGTCGAGTGTTGCATCGGTGTCCTCAACCGTGTCGTGTAGAACCCCGGCAAGTACCGTGTCGATATCCATACCCCAGTCAATCAATGTATCAGCGACAGCTATTGGATGAATGATATAGGGCTCGCCACTTTTGCGCTTTTGACCTTGATGGGCTTTGGTGGCAAAATCAATGGCATGATCAAGCTCGAGAAGTTCGTCATCATCGTAGTGCGGTTCGGCGTGTCGGAGCAACTCTTGCTTTTTCATGTACTACCAGTATAAAACACCTGTAGGAAATAAGAAACTGAATCATTTATACGCCACTCTACATTTTTATCAAGAATTTTACAGTGACAGGTAAAAAGGTATATAATAAAGAACGAAATGCTTAAGCTTATTTTTTAAGGAGTAAAATTCATGAGCCAAGTAAATGTTGCTATAAACGGGTTTGGCCGTATTGGCCGGAATGCCTTTAAGATTGCCTTCGAGCGAAGTGACGTGAATATTGTAGCGGTGAACGACTTGACGGATACAAAAACGCTTGCGCACCTACTAAAATACGATTCATCGTATGGTACTTACGAACACGAAGTAGGCTGTGATGACACGGGTATTATTGTCGATGGCCACCATATTTTGGTGCTCGCCGAGAAAGATCCGGCTAATCTGCCATGGGCGCAACACAATATTGACGTTGTGGTTGAAAGCACCGGTTTTTTCACCGACCCGGCAAAGGCACGGGCACACATCGACCAAGCGGGCGCAAAACGAGTCATTATCAGCGCGCCAGCTAAGGGCGAAGGCTCTGATACGATCATACTAGGTGTCAACGAAGATATGATTACCCGTGAAGGTGCGAGCAACGTGCTCAATAACGGAAGTTGTACGACCAACTGTATTACTCCGGTAATGGCAGTTCTTGAAAGCAATTTTGGCATCGAAAAAGCCATGATGACGACTATCCATAGCTATACCGCAGACCAACGCCTTCAAGACGCTCCACACAAAGACTTTCGTCGCGCACGAGCTGCGGCAACAAATATCGTACCAACGAGCACTGGTGCAAGTATTTCTGCGGGTCAGGCACTTCCGGCAATTTCTGGTCTTTTTGGCGGCCTGAGTCTTCGTGTACCGACGCCGGTCGTGAGCCTTAGCGACTTTGTAGTGGTGACCAAACGAGACGTGACGATCGAAGAGGTAAACGCCGCCTTTGAGAAAGCTGCTGGCGAGCCGTTTTGGCAGGGTATCTTGGCGGTGACAAAAGAGGAGCTAGTTAGTAGTGACTTCAAGGGCAATAGCCACAGTGCGATCGTTGATTTGCCGCTGACAAATGTTGTTGCAGGCAACCTCTTGAAAGTAGTTGCTTGGTACGACAACGAATGGGGTTACAGCAACCGTTTGGTTGAACTCGTAGCAGACGCTGGCCGTGCAATCCAGCAGGCGTAATGTTATAATTCCTATGTCCCTTTAAGAACGGCCTTTCGGAGGAAATATCATGGCTCAACCCCGGGATCATGTTAGCCGGTGTATTCAGGATGCTCGCGCAGCTATTGCACGATCTGATTATTTGCAGGCGTCACCGCCTACTCCCGAGATTGCCGAGTTGCGCAGTGCACTGCGGGCTATTGTTGATGCCATTAAAGCCTTGAATGAGCGAGCGGACTAACGTTTTGTGCCGCGCATATTCGTTTGAATATGCGCGGCAGTGTAATTTTTGCTTCGACTTCTATAGCTCTTTTGTTTCATTGCTAAAACGCTTATACTTGGAGATATGAAGATATACTTAGGTGCGGACCACCAAGGATTTACTATGAAGGCGCAGGTATTTGCTTATCTGGCAAAACGCGGCTATGAGATTGAAGATATTGGCGATAAAGAGCTTGATCCTGGCGATGATTTTCCAGAATTTGCCCAAATGGCGGCCTTGAAAATCATTGGTGATGAATCGGCTGATCCTCGGGCGATTTTACTCTGTGGCGGCGGCCAGGGTATGTGTATCGCGGCCAATCGTTTTCGTGGCATTCGTGCTGTGGTGATTTGGGACGCTTATGAGGCTAAGATGTCGCGTAACGACAACGACAGTAATGTACTTTGCTTGCCGGCTCGTGTACTCAAGAACGATGAGACAACCTGGAAGAATATTCTTGATACGTGGCTCGAGACACCGTTCGCTGGTGCCGTGAGGTTTAAGCGTCGCAACGCGCAGATCGACGAGATTGCCTAATGAGTGTAATTGCTCCTACTATTTTATCTGAAACAGCTGATGATTATAAGATGCAGATTGAGCGTCTGAATTCGTTTGCCGAGCGTGTACACATCGATATTTCAGATGGCGAATTTGCGCCGACATTCACGGTAAATGCGGCGCAAATTTGGTGGCCACAGGCCTGGACGGTTGATATTCACGCAATGGTAGCACGCCCGAGCGAGCATCTTGAAACACTTCTTAGTTTAAAGCCCCACATGATTATTTTTCATGCCGAAGTCGAGGAAGGAATTGTGCCACTTCTCCAGCACATAAAAAAGTTTGATATTAAAGCGGGCTTGGCGCTTCTTCGTTCTACCGTGCCGGCAACGGTGGCGCCAGCAATTGAAGTCGCCGACCACGTTATGATCTTCAGTGGCGATTTAGGCAAATATGGCGGTACCGCAAGTTTGATGCAGCTTGAAAAAGTACGACTTATTAGAGCTATTCGACAGGACGTCGAAATTGGCTGGGATGGTGGTGTAAATGTTGAAAATGCGTACACTCTCGCACAAGGTGGCGTGGACGTTTTGAATGTTGGCGCAACTATCGCCAAGGCTAAAGATCCGCAAAACGTTTATGCTACACTAGTAAGTGAGATTAATAAACACGGGGTGATCTAATAGAGTGAGTGGGCAATTGACAATCACGCAGTTACAACAAAAAGCTGCCGACGTACGACGCGATATTTTGACTATGCTTGAAGCGGCCGGGAGTGGCCATAGCGCTGGACCGCTCGATCTCGCAGATATTATAACAACGCTTTATTTTGATATTATGAATATCGACCCCAAAAAGCCTGAATGGCCAGAGCGCGATATTTTTATTCTTAGTAATGGACATACGGTGCCGGTTCAATACGCAGTTATGGCTGAACGCGGTTATTTTGACGTTTCCGAACTTACGACGCTGCGAAAACTAGGCAGTCGTTTGCAAGGCCATCCAGAGCGCAAAAAATTGCCCGGACTTGAGACAACTAGCGGGCCGTTAGGTTGTGGTCTTAGCCAGGGGGCTGGGTATGCGTATAGTTTGCAGTACCTTGACAATGCGAGGCACCGCTGGGTGTACGTGGTTACCGGCGATGGTGAGCTGAATGAAGGAAATATCTGGGAAGCAGCTATGTTCGCCGGTAAATATAAACTTTCGCAGCTTATCGTGTTTATTGACCGTAATAACATTCAAATCGACGGTCCGACAGATGAAGTTATGCCGCTCGAAGACCTTCGTGGTAAGTGGGAAGCTTTTGGGTGGCACGTGCAAGAAATTGATGGCCATAACATCGAGAGCGTTATCGACGCGGCCAGTATGGCACGCGCTATTAGCAACAAGCCAAGTGTTATTATTTCGCACACTATTCCCGGTAAAGGCGTCGACTTTATGGAGTATGACTACCACTGGCATGGGTATGGCAAATCGCCGGCTGACTACACGCGCGCACTCACGAAACTCCGCACGCTAAATGGTAAAATTACCTCTGGAGATATATCATGAGCTATCCTTTAGTGTCAAATGTATATGCTGAGGACATTGCCCAGGAGCCGATTCGGGCTGGGTTTGGTCGAGGGCTAAAAAACCTTGGAGAAACCAACAAGAATGTTGTAGCGCTCTGCGCAGATCTTACCGACAGCACGCAAATGTCACTTTTTAAAGAAGCATTTCCGGAACGATTTATCGAAATGGGTATTGCTGAACAAAACCTCGTAACTGTAGCCGCTGGACTGGCGCGTGCCAGTAAAATTCCGTTTACAAGCAGCTATGCGGCATTTAGTCCGGGGCGTAACTGGGAACAAATCCGCACTACGATCGCGCTTAACGATCAACCAGTTAAGATCATTGGCTCACACGCTGGTGTAAGCGTTGGGCCAGATGGCGCAACGCACCAAATGCTCGAAGACATTGCACTGATGCGTGTGCTGCCGAATATGATTGTTATTGCTCCGGGTGACAGCGTGGAAGCCGAAAAGGCGACTAAAGCCATCGCCGAAAATGACAAGCCAAGCTATTTGCGACTGGCACGTGAGAAGACGCCAATTTTTAGCACGCCAGATTCGCCGTTTGAGATTGGAAAAGCCTATGTGCTACGTGAAGGGTATGACATTAGCTTGCTTGGTACGGGTACGATGACGTATCAATTGCTTTTTGCTGCGCATTTGCTTGAAACACAAGGCATACATGCGGAGGTAGTACATGTACCAACTGTTAAGCCACTTGATGAAGCAACAATACTTGCGAGTGTTCGTAAAACTGGTAGAGTGATCACCGCAGAAGAGGCGCAGATTGCTGCTGGGTTTGGCGGCGCGATAGCTGAGCTTTTGGGTGAGAAACTACCAACTCCGCAACTTCGCATTGGTATGAATGACCATTTTGGCGAAAGTGGCACGCCAAACGAGTTGCTGGAAAAATTTGAGCTTACCGCGAGACAAATTGCGCCAAAAATACAACAATTTATCGATGCGGTGCCACGCTACCATCAAGGATTTTAGGGAGACGTTATGTCATTATCAATCAAGCAGATTCGTGATAACACCGTGCGTGCACATCATTTAATGCAACGTAGTCGTAGTCAAAAATTTGCCGTCGGCGCGTTTAATATCGATAACCAAGAAACGCTCATTGCTATTGCCAAAGCTGCTCAAAAGCTGCAATCACCAGTTCTTGTCGAGGTAAGTCATGGTGAGGTTGAGGCCATGGGTCTCGATAATATTCGCGACATGGTGGACAATTACCGCGTGGAATATGGCATCGAGATGTACATCAATCTCGACCACAGCCCGTCGGTAGACGCGGCAAAACGGGGGATTGACGCTGGCTTTGAGTTTATTCACATTGATATTTCCCAAGCCAACCATGATGCGAGTTTAGAAGAGATTATTACCGGTACAAAAGAAGTGGTTGAATACGCCAAATTTACCGGTGCGTTGGTTGAGGCCGAAGAGCGTTACTTCATGGGATCATCCAACGTCCATACGGAAACGATCGACTATGAGGAAGTAAAAAAATACAATACCACCCCTGAACAAGCCAATGACTTTGTAGCCCAAACCGGTGTTGATACATTAGCAGTGCAGATTGGTAATCTTCATGGCCTTTACCCCGTGCCAAAACAACTTGACCTTGAGTTACTTCAAAGAATCCGTGATACTATCTCGTGTCAAATCAGTCTTCATGGCGGTAGTGGTACGCCGCTGCACTTTTTTGAAGATGCGGCAAAAATTGGCGTCAGTAAGATCAATATCAATAGTGATATGCGCTATGCTTTTCGAAAAACACTCGAGAAAGTACTGGCGGAACACCCCGATGAATATGCGGTGGTAAAACTTATGCCAGAAGTATACGGCGCGGTGCAAGCTGTAGTCGAAGAAAAGATTAACGCTTTTGGTAGCGCAGGCAAAGCCGTTTTATAGCTTTAAAAAGAAAACGGGTCGCCTATTTAGGCGACCGAGTCGTTTCATTAAAGGCGATAAGTGAAGCTCAAATTACTATCTTTTAGTAACAAGCACTACATGCAATAAAATGAAACTCGTTAATTGTGCGACAACTGCAAGCAGTCGCCGCTAATGGTCGCTAGGGCCAGTAAGGCTCAAGCAACCCAGTGTTCTCGTTTCTGAACACTTCCAGACTCACTGCATCCCTCGCGATATTCCGAACGAATTCGGTATCGGCGAAGTTGAACAGTGTCTGGATCTCCTCGGCATCCTTTCGCCAGTTTAGTGGCATGAGATGGATGTCGAGAGGAGAGTACTTGGTGGCTAGCTCAAGCCATCCTCGCTGCGCTTGGTTAAACTCAAGCGCCTTCAGGGCGAACTCGAGCCGATCCTGCTTGACTCCGGTGTAAATGTCGAAGTCGTCATACAGGTCGACACCTGCTAGCCGCTCGCGGAGGGGGAACATGTACTTGAGGTACACGTACCATCCAACCGTTACCACGAGGTCTAGATCGTTGCCGCGTCGATCACGGGCCACTGATCCAACCACCTCGATGCGTAGAACACCAGGGATATTTGCGAATACTTTCGCAATATCCAACGCCTGCTCTACGCCAACGTAATCGCTCATCGTCATTCCTTTCGTTGGTAAGTGACGACTAATGTGTTATAGCATGTATATTTTTTATTGTAAAGTAGCCTGCTGTAAATACAGCAGGCTACGTTCTATCATCTAGTTGCACGTGATGGAAGGTATTTAACGTACATAGGATGAATGAGTCCTCCCAGTTTGCTTATGCCGCTCCATAATTCTGCTTCCGTAACGAATTCTCCCATGCGATCTTTTTCAATCGCCTCGGTCAACTTACTAAGAACGTGTGAAGACAAGACTACATCGTACACATACACAAAATAGAGTGTCTTTTGACCTCGTGTCGCGTGGCGCACGCTCTCAGTGGTAAAAGTTTTAAGTCCGCGAGTTGTAAGCTTGGCTTTTTTCACATCCCTTACGTCGCTGAGGCTGAGCCATTGACGTTCCTTGTAAAACTCCTCCTCAAATTCTCGTCGTGGACTTTTTTCTCGATTATCCTTTGCACTAACAAGAGATGTAATGTCTTTAATTGCTTGTTTGGTGTCGGGAATCGAAAACCGGAGATCGAACGGGGAAGGCAGAACGATATTTTCCTGACGAAGTGCTTCAAGTCCACATGCTGTAGCGCGAACGCCACCACCGGGTGGCATAAGGACGCGTCTACCTCGCTCTAATTCATTACGGCGTACCATCATAAAATAGTCGCCGTCCTTTCGAAGCCTATAGCGCCATGCGCAGTCGACAAGAATTTCAGACACCGTAGATCCTCCCGCTAATGGATAGAACAGTACTAAGTATACAGGAAACGGGCTATATTCTGTAGAATATACATCATCGTCGCCGTAGCTCTTTTTGAAAGTAACTTGGGCCAAATGAGTAGCCATAAGTGCTATACTAAAAATAACATGAGCAAAAAGATAAAGATTCTTACCATTGGTAAAGCTACCCAAGATGTGTTTTTAAAAAGTGACGAATTTGATCCGCATACTGAAGGCAAGGTTGCCTACACACACCTACCACTTGGTGTTAAGATGGAAGTAGCTGACGTGACATTTGCAACTGGCGGTAACGCAAGCAATGTTGCGGTGACGTTCGCGCGTCAGGGAATCGATACCGAATATATGTGGACGCTTGGTGAAGATCCGGCGTCAGAAACAGTACTGCGCGATCTTGACGATGAGGGTGTTTCAACTTCTCACGTGGCTCGTAAGGCGCAGTATCAGGCGGGCTATTCGACCATTTTGATCGCGACTAATGGCGAGCGTACCATTTTGAATCATCGAGGTGTTTCGACTGATGCGCGTGGAACCGATCTTGACTTTGAAGCTATTGAAAAGGCCGATTGGGTATATCCGAGTTCGCTGGCCGACGGCGGCGTCGATCTCCTTCGGAAAATTATCGATCATGCCGAGAAACACGATACAAAAGTAATGCTCAACCCAGCGGGGCCAGAACTTGCGCACCCGGCGAAGCTCAAAAGCTTGCTTGAGAGTGTGGAAGTGCTTTGTATGAATAAAGAAGAAATGCAGCAGTTGGTAGAAGGTGAGACGCTTGAAGAGCTTGTACGCCACGCTCTTCACTACGTGCCGGTAGCTATTGTTAGTGATGGTCCGAATGGGGTTGTGGCGAGTGATGGCAAAACAATCGTACGTGCCGGTATGTACGAAGATGTAAAAGTGGTTGATCGAACAGGTGCGGGCGATGCCTTTGCCTCTGGTTTTTTGAGTCAGTGGGTGCAGGGCAAGCCACTCCAAGATGCTATTATTTTTGCTAGCGCGAACTCTACTTCGGTTGTGGCAAAAATCGGCGCCAAAGCAGGTATTCTACACCAGGGCGCCAAGCTTCATACCATGCCTATCCACGAAAAAACACTCTAATGTCATAAGCGTAACCGTGATATACTTAAGGGGTATGATGGTTAAAAAGGAGGACAACTAGTGGCGACATTTTTGCGGGATTTACTCGATGCTGAAGAGCCGCTTTTTTCTCATGCGATTACACAACTTGAAAAGGCCAGTGGGCACATGGGAGCCGATGTACGGCTTATTGCTGATATCACCGAGAAGGCGCATCAAAGTATGCGTGAACTTGGGCTAGATCCGGCCGATACTTCCGGCAAAGAGTTATATCATACCCTGGATGCTCGTGTGGCGGCTGATAATGCTCGTGTGGCAAGTGTCATAGGCGCAAGCGACCCAGACGACGTGGAACAACTTATTCCCTATATGGTGCAAGCCGCAAATAAGGTCGACTTTAATCGCCGCGTATTTGTACTCAAACACGAAAAAGCTAAAGATCTTTTGCGTCGTATGCCACCCCGCGTGCTCATGAAAAAATTAGGATACGAGAACGTAGAAGCGCTCTTCTCTGGCGAAGATTTTGATGAACTATATACAGCCTTGCGCTTTTCTGAAGGTCCCGAATGGCTCGAACAATATAACGAATTGTTTAAAACAGTGACTCGTGATGATTATGAGGAGCGTGACATTCGTATTCTAGTGATGAATCATGCCAAATATGTTGATTTGGCGGCGCATTTCGTTAAGAAAAAACTTCATAACATTACCCACACGAAAGAATTAGGGGTTATTGTAGTAGTGCCTATGCACGCCAAACGAATGCGAGGGCTGGCACTGAAAAGTCTACCACTTTTGTTGCATTATTTAAACGAAGTAAAGCTCTACTCTACTTTTTTCAAGTCAAAAAGCCATCTGAAAAATTTTGGTGAGATAGTTGTAACCACTCTCATTGCCGATCCTGGAAATGCGAGTCAAATGGCTGGTCAGTACGTTCACTGGCGAGTCATTCAGCGCTATTTTGGCAAGCTGAAGAACGAGTCACATCTCGAAGCTTTTGAACCACATGTCCAACCCGAGGATTTACACTGGCGCCGAGCCGAAGATTTGCTCTACAAGATTGACCCCCAGCTAATTTTCTGGAAAGACCGTGACTATGTAGGGTTAAGTATGGGTGAGGAAATACCTGTTTCGTTGAACTTATTTGATGTTAGCTTTGCGTATTCGAATAGTGAGTCGTACGAAAATAGATACGTGTATCACTTTCGAGAGAGCTTGTGGAATGAGATTTTTGCCAGGTACATGAGCTTTCCAAATCTAGAGCATCAAATATTGCAGCAGCTGGACAACGATATGGTGGCGCCCGAACGACTGCACGTGAAAGGAAAGAAATAATGCGCTATCAAATTTGTGTATCTGGCGCTGCAAGTGGTGATACGGTGCGTTCGTCGCATCAATTGGCATTTGAGGTAGGAAAAGCTATCGCAGAACAAGGAAAAACGTTGCTTACGGGTGCGACGGTGGGGTTGCCACACTTTGCCGCTATGGGCTTTATGAGTGTGCCAAATTCAAAAGGCGTGTCGGTTGGATTCTCGCCCGCGACATCCTTTCGCGAACACGTCGCAACATATCGACTGCCGACTCGTGAGTTTGATTACATTAATTTTACAGGGATGGAATACGTTGGCCGCGACGTGCATCTAGTGCGTAGTTGCGATGGTATCGTCACCGTTGGCGGCCGTATGGGAAGTTTGCATGAGCTTTCAACGGCGCTCGAAAGTCGTAAAGTATGCGGCGTGCTGGTAGGAAGTGGCGGATTGGCTGATTATACGGCTACGCTCCTCAAACATATTGAAGCACCTGGTGCGAAAGATGTTATCTTTGATAGCGATCCGGCAAACCTCGTGCGTCGTATTGTAGAGGTACTCGATAAGCGTTATGCCGACTTCCAGGATGACGGCACCGATAGTCAGATCAGCCCGAAGCGTGCCGGTCGCGGCTGAACGTAGTATACTAATAAGGATGAACCAAAAGTTTCACCTTGAAACAAAATACCAACCTACGGGCGATCAACCAGCGGCGATCGCTCAGCTTATTGCCGGGCTTAATAAAGGCGACCGCGAGCAAACATTACTTGGTGTGACGGGGAGCGGCAAGACCTTTACTATGGCGAATATTATTCAAGATCGCCAGGTGCCTACGCTGGTGTTAGCGCACAATAAAACATTGGCGGCGCAGCTATATAGTGAGTTTAAATCGTTCTTTCCGAAAAACGAGGTACATTATTTTGTCAGTTACTTCGACTATTATCAGCCAGAAGCTTATATCAGTAGTAGTGACACCTACATTGAAAAAGACAGTAAGATCAACGATGAGATTGACCGTTTGCGTCATGCGGCAACAAGCGCATTGCTGACAAACCGAGACGTTATTATTGTGGCAAGTGTCAGTTGTATTTACGGTATCGGTTCGCCGGATGCGTATGCGGAAATGTCAATTACGGTTACAAAAGGTGAGCGTCGCCAGCAGGAAAAACTTGTTCGTTTACTTACAGATATTCAATATCAGCGAAACGATATCGATTTTCATCGCGGGACCTTCCGTGTAAAAGGCGATGTTATAGATGTGTTTCCAGCAGGTAGCGATGCGGCGTATAGAATTGAATTTTTTGGTGATGAGGTTGATAGAATTACTCAAATAGATCCTTTGACGGGTGAGATTTTAGACGAACCGAATGTTTGTAAAATCTTTCCAAGTAGTCACTACGTGACACCAAAAGAGAAGTTGGCACACGCCATTGAAGGAATTAAAAAAGAGTTTGAAGAACGTGTAGAATGGTTTGAAAAGCACGACAAACTACTCGAAGCCCAGCGCCTTAGCCAGCGTACTAAGTACGACCTTGAAATGCTGGAAGAAACCGGTTTTGTAAAAGGCATCGAGAACTATTCACGTTACCTCACTAACCGTGAACCTGGCGAGCAACCGGCTACGCTCCTCGACTATTTTTCGGACGATTTTCTTCTGCTCGTTGATGAAAGCCACCAAACTTTGCCCCAAGTTCGTGGCATGTATAACGGCGACCGAGCGCGCAAAGAAGTACTGGTTGAGCATGGCTTTCGGTTGCCGAGCGCCATGGATAATCGCCCGCTGACATTCGCCGAATTCGATCGTCATATCAACAAAGCTATTTTTGTATCGGCTACTCCTGGTGAATATGAACTTGAGCATAGCCCAGAACCTGCGCAGCAGATTATTCGCCCGACGGGCCTGCTTGATCCGCAGATTATTATTCGACCCACCGAAGGTCAAATTGACGATCTCATTGCAGAAATCAATGACCGCATTGCCAAAAATCAACGCGTGCTGGTAACAACCCTCACGAAACGAATGGCCGAGGATCTTTCAACATACATTCAGGAAATCGGCATTAAGACAGCCTATATTCACAGTGAGGTTGACACGCTTGAACGCGGTGATATTTTGCGCGACCTGCGCCTGGGCGTCTATGATGTGCTGGTAGGCATTAATCTGTTGCGTGAAGGTCTCGATCTTCCTGAGGTAAGCATGGTAGCGATTATGGATGCTGACAAAGAAGGCTTTTTGCGTTCAGAGAGTGCACTTATTCAGACAATCGGTCGTGCGGCGCGTCACGAGAACGGCACGGTCTTTATGTACGCCGATAGAATAACGCGTTCCATGCAGGCTGCTATTGATGAAACGAATCGTCGTCGTAGTATTCAAGAGGTGTACAACACGGAGCGTGGCATTACGCCAATCAGTATAGCCAAAGAAATTGACGAAGGTTTACGTGCAATCATACCAATGAAAGAAGATGACAAAAAGCCGAAACTCAATCTTAATAAAATTCCAAAAGATGAATACGGTGCGCTCATAAAGGATCTGAGCGCGCAAATGGAACTCGCTAGCGCCAACCTTGAGTTTGAACGGGCTGCGGAACTTCGCGATACGATCGCAGATATTAAAGCAAAAATGTAAATGAAAAGCTGCAGCTGAACACTTGAAAAAGCGGTTCAGCTGCAGCGTGGCGTCAGGCCGCCATAACTTGGTTCGGGAAGAGGTTGTACTCGAGGCCTTCGTCGTTGCTCGCGTCAAACACCTTGCCCAGCCTGGTCTCGTAACAAGCACCCTTAGCCGTTAGGACGGTTCCCATCTGGAGGATGCCGTGATGCTTGGTGAAAATGTCGAGCAGGGTACGAACGCGAAGACCTTCGCTGATCTCGTGAGCTTCCATGACAGCTTCCTCTCAAGAAGACATCTGACGTAATCACGATATCACACTCGTGGTTTGTGGCAAAATAAAAGTTGTTTCGCGGTAGTCTATTTGTTATACTTTTCTAGTCCTACTCAGATAAGGAGTCTAGAATGTTGGGTGTTGGATCTCGCAAGCTGGGCCGTAGTGCTGTTCATGACGAGCTGGCAAGCAAGCTTGTGAAGACAAGTGGACTGAAGTCGCTGACGTATGACGTCATGGGCGATGCCAAGCATTGTGTCGTTACCCCTACTACTGTCGATGGCTACAGCTCTCTCTTTGCTGTCGTGCGAAAGAACGCGGACTTTACGATGCGCGCTCTCCCCGAGCAGTATCGGACCGTTACGAACCGTGCGGGCTATGGTGTCACTATTTCTGGGGAAACTGCGGTATTCGTTGTGTTGTGTCCTGTAGACGCGAGGTAATTGCGATGATCATTACCTGGTAGCTTTCAAAAAGAGCGCATCTGTCATAGTTCGGGCTGGCCGAGAGAAACAGATTGTCGCTTGGGCAAGCTCATCCTTTCATGTAAAAAACCATGAAAGGATGAGCTTTAAAAATTTGGTCATGACGAAGAAAATCAACACCTGCACAAATACGTTGTTTGACATATGATACTAGACATTTCTTTATGGTTGTGCTACAATGAATTCATTGCATTCGATAGAATGTCGAGCCTCTTTCAAAGATGCGCGCACTTATAAGATATGCTACCTCAGGTAGCTGGCGCCGCCACCGAAATATCCTCTCGCTGTTCTCCCTAGGGTTTAACCCTTTTAGACTGCATACAGCTATCAACTAAATAACGAAAGGGTTATTTCTAATGGCATTTCAACAACGACGAAACGGTCGTCCTAATCAAGGACGTCCTTCAACTGGTGGGCGCAGCTTTGGCGGCGGACACCGTAGTGGTGGTCGCGGTAGCCGCGGTCCTGCTAAAAAGTATATTCATCCGTCAAAGTTTATTAACAAGGCGGTAACAAAAGAAGACGAAGTTGTCTACGAATCAAAGCATAAGTTTGCTGACTTTCCTTTTGGAACACAGCTCCATCACAATATCTCGATAAAGGGTTACGAAACGCCAAGTGCGATTCAAGACCAGGCGATTCCACACATTATTGATGGAAGAGACGTCATTGGCCTTGCTAACACCGGTACCGGTAAGACGGCAGCCTTCTTGTTGCCGATTATTGAACGCCAAAGCGGCATTACGGTTCGCCCAAGTGTGCTCATCGTAGCGCCAACCCGCGAACTTGCCCAGCAGATTGACGAGCAATTCCGCGAATTTAGTAAAGGCCTTAACCTTTACTCAACCCTAATTGTTGGTGGAGTAAACATTGACCGCCAAATTCGCGACCTGAAGCGCCGCCCGCACTTTGTTATCGGTACGCCAGGCCGTCTTAAGGATCTGATGAATCGTCATATATTACAACTTAAAAACATGACAACGCTTGTTCTTGACGAAGCTGACCGCATGCTTGATATGGGCTTTTTGCCAGATATTCGCCAAATTGTGAACGAAATGCCACGCGAACGTCAGACGCTCTTTTTCAGTGCAACTATTACGCCTGAAATTTCGGCTCTTGTACATGATTTCTTGAACGATCCTGTAACTGTTTCTGTACGTACAACTGAAACAGCCGACCACGTTGAACAAGATGTGGTTGAGGCCCGTGACAAAGCGCACAAGCTCGAGCTTTTGACCGACATGCTTGCACGTGATGGCTACGAGAAAGTACTGATTTTTGGTGAAACCAAATTTGGCGTACAGCGTTTGAGCGACTTCCTTGATAATCAGGGAATTCCATCTGCTGCTATTCACGGCAACAAAAACCAGTCGCAGCGTCAACGTGCCTTAAAGCAATTTAAAGACGAACGTGTTCGTGTACTTGTTGCAACCGATGTTGCCGCACGTGGACTCGACATTCCAAATGTCACACACGTCATCAACTTTGACACGCCACAAACCTACGAAGACTATGTACACCGTATTGGCCGAACCGGTCGTGGCGGCGCACGTGGTCACGCACATACGTTTATCGAACAGCGATAATGACAGCATGTTAAGAAAGATACGCCTTTTAGTAAGGCGTATCTTTAGCATAAAGTTACGCTTGAGCCATTTTGCCTAAGCTTGCCGATCTAAAACCTTCTGGAAGTAGCTCGTCAGAATTAGTAAGCATCACTTCTTGCATGGTATTTGTCGTCGATATAATTTCGATAGAACTAGCGTTTAGTCGAGCAAAATCATGAAGTACTTGACGACAATTTCCACATGGTGAAATGAGCGTGCATACTTCTGAGTCTGCGCGACCAGAGGCAAAATAGAGTTTTTCCACCTTGCTATCGTTAGCCGCGACAGAAGCGGCAAGTGCCATAGCCTCGGCGCAAAAAAGCGTACAGTTAGATAAAAAGATGTTATTGCCGTAATGGCGGCCGTTTTGCGTTACTGCAATTGCGCTTGTACGTGGGTTGCTCACTTTGTTCAGTGCATGAGAAAGTCTCGAAACAGCCTCCTCTAAACGGGCTTTATCTTCTGGTTTTAGTGTATTAAACGTAACGATTCGCATTAGACCAGTATAACAAGTTTTAAGCTATTTATGGTAAAATAGGGGTTATGAATGCAATGGTAGAAGTAAAAAATCTCAAAAAACGCTATGGTGAAAAACAAGCTGTAGATGGCATTAGTTTTGAGGTGAAAAAAGGCGAAATTTTTGGCATCTTAGGGCCAAATGGTGCAGGTAAAACGACTACTCTTGAAATGATGGAAACGCTCCGTGATATTGATGATGGTCAAGTGAAGATTGATGGTATTGATGTGGCAAAAGAGCCGCAGAAAATCAAATATCTTATTGGGGTGCAGCCGCAAACGCCAGCATTTCAAGACAAAACCAAGCTGGTTGAAGTGGTCGAAATGTTTGCTGCGGCATATGGCGAAAAAGTTGACCCCATGGAATTTTTGCGTGACGTTGAGCTAGAAGAAAAGGCGAACAATTACGTCGAAGATCTTTCTGGTGGGCAAAAACAGCGCCTGAGTATTACGACTGCGCTTGTCCATGGGCCAAAGGTATTCTTTTTAGACGAGCCAACGACTGGACTCGATCCTCAAGCACGTCGTCATCTTTGGGATCTCATTGAGAAGGTACGCGCCAAAGGCATTAGCGTTATTATGACAACTCATTATATGGACGAGGCTGAAGTACTATGTGACCGAATTGCGGTGATGGATAATGGTAAAATCGTTGCTATTGATACACCAAAAAACCTCATTAAACAACTGCTCGACCGTGGATTTAGTAAAAAGCAACATGTTGAACAAGCCAACCTTGAAGATGTATTTATTGATCTCACTGGTAAAGGGCTGAGGGAAGGCCAATAATATGAACAAGTCATTTTATACTGTAAAAACGTTTGTAAAAATTAATACGCGGCGTTTCTTTCGCGACCGTTTGGCGCTGTTTTTCAGCATTGGCTTTCCGCTTATTTTTCTTTTCGTGTTTGGGAGTTTGAATAGCGGCAACAAGGACGTATCGTTTAACGTTGCGCTCATTAATCAATCGAATACATCATTTGCAAAAGACTTTGTGAAAAATGCTGAGAATGGCAAAGTGCTCAAAGTAGATAAAGACGTGACGACCCTTGACCAAGCCAAAGACAAGATGAGTCGTTCAGAACTCGACGCAGCCATCATTCTTCCAAGTGATTTTGGTAACGTTCAATCTGGCGCGAAATATCCAACAGGCCAGGCAAAGATTGTCTACACCGCAAATAATGAGCAGTCAGGGCAAGCACTTTCGAGTATTTTGGATGCCCAATTTAAAGGAATTAACGCGCAGTTTGTGAAGAACGAAGCGCCGTTTACGGTAAGCTCGGAGCAGCTCAACGAGAAAAGCTTGACGCCATTTGACTATACCTTTGCTGGTCTTTTGGGCTTCGCGATCATAGGTATGGGTATTTTTGGGCCGGTAAACGTTTTCCCGGAACTAAAAAAAATGGGTATCTTGCGTCGCCTTAGCACGACTCCGCTGAAGGTGTGGCAATACTTCCTTTCGACCATGATTGGCCAGGCGATTATCGGGCTCATTTCGCTGGGTATCATGTTTGTGGTGGCTATTTTAGTTTTCCACTTGCAGGTAGTAGGTAATTACGCCGAGCTGATCATCTTCTTGATCCTTGGCATCATTACTATTTTGGGAATTGGACTTGCGCTTGGTGGGTGGGCGAAGAATGAACGCCAAGCGGCGCCACTGTCGAACATCATCGTCTTTCCAATGATGTTCCTCTCGGGCACATTCTTCCCGCGCTATCTTATGCCAGATTGGCTACAGAATATCTCGGGCTTTTTGCCGCTAACGCCGATTGTGGATGGTATTCGGTTGATCGCTACCGAGGGTAAACACTTCATCGATATTTTGCCGCAGCTTGGGCTTATTGGCGTATGGATGATTGTGATTTACTTCATTGCATTTCGTGTCTTCCGCTGGGAATAAATTAAACGTACTTCAAGGCGTCAGCATTTTGCGGGCGTCTTTTTGTATGTACAAACGGTGTATTTTAGGCTCAATGTTAGGTATACTATATTTATGACACAAATTTCTCGTGACGATGTGCAACACCTTGCACAGCTAAGTAGCTTGCAGCTGTCGGATGACGAGCTCGATGGTTTGCAGACCGATATAGCTGCTATTTTAGATTACGTAGATCAACTAGGCGAACTCGATACAACCGGTGTTGAGTCAACTTACCAGGTGACTGACCTTGAAAACGTTTGGCGTGATGATGCTGTGATTGATAGTAAAGTAAGCCGCGAAGAACTGCTTGCGTTGTCGCCGGATGCGCTCGAACATCAGGTAAAGGTTCCAAAGGTATTATAAAAAATGAGCCATATTAAAACGATTATCGACAATATTACGAGCGGTGCGAGCTCAGCTCGAAAAGAAGTAGAGCGGGCACTTGAAAAGGCAACGGAAAACGAACAATACCACGCGTTATTGAGTGTGACTCGAGAGCGTGCGTTGCAGCGTGCTAATGACATTGATGCGCGTATAGCGAGGGGTGAAGAAGCAGGCGCGCTGGCCGGTGTGCCGTTTGTTGCTAAAGATAATTTCCTGGCGTTTGGCGCACCAACAACAGCTGCGAGTAAGATGCTTGAAAAATTTGAAACACCTATTCAATCGACGGCGATCGAAAAACTAGAGGCAGCCGGTGCTATTTGCATTGGAAAAGCTAACCTAGATGCATTTGCACATGGCGGTAGCACCGAAAACTCTGCATTCGGACCAACTAAAAACGCTTTTGATACTACCAAAGTTGCTGGTGGAAGTAGTGGGGGGTCGGCAGTAGTCACGGCGCTCGACATTGTGCCATTTGCACTCGGTTCTGATACGGGTGGCTCTATTCGCCAGCCAGCTAGCTTTAATGGTGTTGTAGGAGTGAAGCCGACTTACGGTACCGTTAGTCGTTACGGGGTTGTGGCAATGGCCAGCAGTACCGATACGATCGGCTGTTTCACGAAAGATAGCGAAGATGCAGAGCTCGTCATGAGCATCATGGCTGGGCGCGATATCCGTGATATGACTACTCTGCCCGACTTCTTTACTCCGGAGCGAGTAGCAAAACCGCACCAAAAAATCGGTATTGTCAAAGAATTTATGAGCGATGGGGTTGACAGTGAAGTTCGTCAGCGTGTAGAAGAATATATTGAAAAACTGCGCACCGCAGGACATACGGTTGAAGAAATAAGTATGCCGATTGTGAAATATGCGCTCGCCATGTATTACATTATTGTGCCAGCTGAGATTAGCAGTAACTTGGCGCGTTACGACGGTATTCGCTATGGTCATCGTGCGGAAGCTAAATGGAGTTTGGCTGAACTTTATGGACGCACGCGTGATGAAGGGTTCGTCACGGAAAATAAGCGTCGCATTATGATTGGTAGTTATGTGCTTTCGAGCGGTTATTTTGACGCCTATTATTTGCAGGCACAAAAGGCCCGAACGTTACTGGTGAATGCATACAATGAGCTATTTGAATCGTATGATGCATTGATCGGCCCCGTTTCACCGACACCTGCCTTCGGACTAGGTGAAAATACGGCCGACCCTGTAAAAATGTATTTGGCTGACATTATGACGGTGCCGCCAAGTTTGGCTGGCCTGCCGGCCTTAAGCGTGCCTGCGGGTGTAACTGCGACCGGGCTACCTATCGGGGTGCAGCTTATTGGTAAACGAAAAAGCGACGCGTCACTACTCGCGCTGGCTCGCTCTATGGAGGAGAAATAGTATGGATGGTGCCTTGTTTGCTTTTATCGCTGGCGTGATTGTCGTTGGTGTATTACTTATTATTGTCATTTCGGTTACCAAAAAAGGCGGTACGCAACTCGACGTTGAAAAATATCGTATGAAGTGGCTGGCGATTGAAACGCAGCTGAAGCGAGATGAAACCTCGAGTTTCCATCTCACAGTATTAAATGCGGATAAATTACTCGACCAAGCCTTAAAAGAGCGTGGATTCCGCGGAGAAACGATGGGCGAGCGCATGAAAAATGCTAAGACGAGTTGGAGTAATGCCAATAACGTGTGGACGGCTCATAAACTTCGTAATCAAATTGCCCATGAAACAGATGTAAGAATTGATTATGATCTTGCTCGGCGTGCGCTTGCAAGCTTCAAACAAGCCTTGAAAGATTTGGGGGCGATTTAATATGACTATTGACGAAATGCATGAAAAATACGAGATGACCATTGGCATTGAATGTCATACGCAGCTTGCGACTGGCACAAAGCTATTTAGCGGCGCCGATAACGATGCGCGCGATAAATCGCCAAATAGCGTGGTGAGTCCGATTGATTTTGGCCTGCCAGGTATGCTACCGGTACTTAACCGAACTGCGGTTGATCTTGCGATCAAAGCAGGCAAAGCGCTAAACGCACAAATTGCAAACGTGAGTCGATTTGATCGTAAGCATTATTTTTATCCCGATCTTCCAAAAGGGTATCAAACAACGCAGATGTACCATCCTATTATCTTGGCTGGCGTTGTAGATGCGCCGCTTGAAGATGGTACGACCGTTCGTGTACGTATTCATCACGCCCACATGGAAGAAGATGCAGGCAAGCTAACGCACTACGGCGACTATAGCTTGGTTGACCTGAATCGTGCTGGTACGCCGCTGATTGAGATTGTCTCGGAGCCTGACATGCATTCACCTGGAGAAGCAAAGGCATATGCGGCTGAGCTTCATCGGTTAATGACCTATGCAGAGGTAACTCGTGGCGACTTGTATCACGGTAATATGCGGTTTGACGTGAATATCTCGGTAGCATTAAAAGGTGCAGTCGAGCTTGGCAAACGTGCTGAGGTGAAAAATCTCAACTCATTTAGGAGTGTTGAAAAAGCGGCTGAATACGAATTTAAGCGTCAGGTAGAGCTGCTAGAAACGGGCGGGCGCGTGGTGCAAGAAACCCGCGGCTGGGACGAAACAACCCAAAAAACCAGCTCGCAGCGCTCGAAGGAAGATGCTCAGGATTATCGCTATATGCCCGATGCTGACATTCCGCCTATTGTACTTAGTAACGACGAGATTGCAGAAATTCAAGCGACAGTGCCAATGCTTCCGTCGGCCTACCGTGAAAGGTGGACGGTACTTAGTCTTGACCGTTCAGTGGTTGATTCGCTACTTGCAACGCGGGAATACGCACGTCTTGTAACGCTTATTCAAGAAAAAGCTGGCGATGCGACGGCGAAGCGTGTAGCTCACTGGTTTTCAAGTGCGCTTGGACATACGGATAGTGAGGATGTGGTAGCTGCGGCAAAAACATTGTCACCTGATGGTTTTATTGAACTCGCCGAAATGGTAGAAAAAAACGAGCTAAGCAGTACAGCGGCTAAAGACGTATTTATCGAGCTTCTTTCAAGTGAAGAAACTGCTCGCAGTATTGCTGAGCGTAAGAATGTATTGCAAGTGAGCGATGAAGGGGCAATCGCAACTATTGTCGACGAAGTACTGGCTGATCCATCGAGTGCCAAGGCGATTGAAGCTATCAGAAATGGCAATGATAAGGTAATTGGCTTCTTGGTTGGTCGGGTAATGAAAAAGTCTCAGGGAAAAGCGAACCCAGCCTTGGCACAGAAACTAATTCGCGAAAGATTATAGCCATGCCGCTGCTTGTTGTTATCCAGGGGGCACCGGCTACAGGAAAAAGCACAATAGCTCGACATATTCGAGAAGAGCTGCATCTACCAACCCTTACGAAGGATGACATCAAAGAGCTGCTTTACGATACGCTCGAGCAGTCCGACGAAGTGTTTTCTATCCTAGAGGGTCGCGTTGCGACAGCAATGCTTTTTACGTTTGCTGAAACGTTTTTGAAAAATGGCCGTGACGTTGTCATCGAGAGCGCTTTTTATTCAGAATTTGCCCGGGATGATATTCGTGCATTACTAAAGAAAACAGATGCTCGATTTTTAGAGTTATTTTGCTACGTTGATGAGGAAATTCGTATAGCTCGCTTTGAGAATCGTGCGCATGATGGCACGCGTCACACTAGCCATACTTTACGCAGTACTCGTTTTGGGTCTGCTGGAGAAATATATCCAAAGCTAGCGCTTGGTGAAAGCATCGAAATTGACACTGCGACACCATTGACCGATGAACAATGGAGAGAGATTATGACTGAGATTGAGCAACGTATAGTAAAAAAGGAGGGTAAAGATGAAGCAACCAGCTAAAGCGATTATCTGTGCGGCAGGCCTAGGAACGCGCTTTTTACCACAAACCAAGGCGATGCCAAAGGAAATGCTACCGATTATTGACCGACCGGTGATTCAACTGATCGTTGAAGAGGCGGTTGCGGCAGGTGTAACCGAAATTATTATTGTAACTGGTAGTACAAAACGTGCGATTGAAGATCATTTTGACCGTAGTGACGAGCTTGAAGCGGAACTTCGCGAAAAGGGAAAAAATGATAAAGCCGACCAAATAAAGGCGATTGCGGAGATGGCGAACTTTGTGTATGTACGCCAGAAGGGTCTTCCAAAGGGTAACGCACGGCCAATCTTAAATGCTCAGCACCTCATTAATCAAAATGAGCCCTTCTTTGTCTTTTTTGCTGACGATTTTTTCCGCAGTAGTGTGCCTCGCGCTGTGCAGCTTAAACAAGCCTACGAGAAGACGGGTAAGTCAGTTATCTCACTGATCGAAGTCGATAAAAAAGATGCTGATAAATATGGTATGGCGGCAATTGCCGCAGAGGTCGGCAATAAGACCTTTCGGTTAACTGAGCTGATTGAAAAACCAGGTGAGGCGAATACACCAAGTACGTATGCGTCGGTGGGCGGCTATCTTCTTACCCCTGATATTTTGCCCATAATCGCCCGTGAAACGCCCGACAAAAGCGGGGAAATCACGCTGGCTGATAGTATTAACGAGTTGGCTCATACTGACGAGGTGTATGGGCAATTTATTGATGGCATTTGGCATGATACGGGTGACCAGCTGAAATACATCAAAGCCGTGGTGGACGTTGCACTTGAGAGTGACGAATATGGAGCGGCGTTTGCAGAATATCTGAGAAATAGATTACAATAGAATTACAAATATAATACAAAGGGGGTTTTGTATGAATTGGATCGGATGGATCATCTTGGGCGCGCTAGCCGGTTTGATAGCGAAAGCTATTATGAAAGAAGAAGGTGGACTACTCAAAAACGTTGTCTTGGGTATTATCGGCGGTATTATCGGCGGCGGTTTGGTGCAAGTGATTGGCGGCCAGGGAGTGAACGGATTTAACTTGTACAGTCTCATTGTTGCCGTCCTCGGTGCCATTATTGTTATTTGGCTAGCGCGACTTCTTAGCGGTAGGGCTAAATAACGTATGGAATGGGCACAGGTACTGGTGATTATTTTGGCGATATTCCTTGCCTTCTTCTTGTTGCTCGCGATTATTTTAGTGGCAATGCTCATTAAGGTGACGCGTCAGATAAAAAATGTAACCAACTCTGCGGAGCACACGGTGCGCAGCGTAGAGCGTGCCGTAACGAATATCAGTCGTATTACTTCGCCCATTCTTTTGGTGCAAACGATTTTTGCGTTTTTTAAGAATAAAAGGAGAAAATAGCATGTCAAAGACGAAAATAGCCATCGGAGCAATCATAGGTGCAGCGGCTGGTATTATTGCTGGCATGCTGACGGCGCCAAAATCGGGCAAGGAAACCCGGGCGGACTTAAAAGATAAAGCAAACGAATTAAAAGCAAATGCTACGCGCAGGGCCAAGATGACGGAAAGCCGTGCTGAAGACATGGTTGGTGATGTAAAGGCGGAAGCTAAAGCTTACAAAGAACGTGCTGAAAAAGCAAAACAAGAGCTGACTAAAGAATAGTGTTAGTATGACTGAAAAGAAAAGTGTCATCAAAAAAGTGCGTGACAGGATAAAAAAAGATAACGAAAACGGTGCGCGTCAGGCGGTGCTTGAGGATTTGTTTTATGACTTTAACCGCAGTCGCGGACAAATATATAAAATGAATTTCGTGCGGGGAATTTTCTTTGGCCTTGGAAGTGTACTTGGTGGTACGGTAGTGGTAGCACTGGTTATTTGGGCGTTGAGCTTTCTTGTACACGTTCCTGGTATTGGCGATTCAATTCAGCGGATTGAGCAATCATTGCAAAGCAGTAAAACGTCCAAGTAGCATGTTGTAAACATAACCGTAGAGTAAATGGTCTAAAAATTGCTATACTATAGATAGTATGGGGGTTCAAACAAAAGAAGCGCCTGCATCCGAGATGCAGCTTAAGGTGTCTGACTATGTGCATTTGCACAATCACACTCACCATAGTTTGCTGGATGGCATGACCAAGGTCAACGAGCTTGTAGAGCGTGTCAAGGACATGGGCATGGAAGCAGTCGCTATTACCGACCATGGTACGATGTCTGGTGCGGTGGAGTTTTATAAAGCCGCCAAAGAAGCTGGTGTGAAACCGATTATCGGCATGGAAGCTTACGTAGCAGCACGCTCGCGACACGATCGTGACCCGGCAAAGGACAAAGCGCGCTATCACCTTATTTTGCTTGCGATGAACGAGACGGGCTATCGCAATTTAATGCAGCTATCTTCTAAGGCTGAACTTGAAGGTAAATATTACAAGCCACGCATCGATCACGAATTGCTAGAATTACATAACGAAGGTATCATTGCACTTTCGGCCTGTGCGAGTGGTGAAATTGGCGAGAATCTTCGCGTTGATAACTACGAGGAAGCAAAAAAAATCGCTGCCTGGTACAAATCTATTTTCGGTGATCGTTATTACCTGGAACTTCAAGATCATGGTCATCCAGATTGCCCGGCAAAATGGGATGTACAGGTGGGAATCAACAAGCATCTGGAACGCCTTTCAAAAGATCTGGATATTGAATGCGTTGTCACGAGTGACGGCCATTATTTGAGTCACGACGACCTGGACGCGCACGAAATTTTGCTATGTGTTGGCACGGGCTCGTTTCTTTCTGATGAAAAACGTATGAGCTTAAAAGATTTTGAGCTGCACGTGACTGACCCCGCGGATATCATTGAACGCTGGAGCAAAACTAATCCTCGTGCGGTGGCAAATACACGCAAAATTGCCGATAGGTGCAATGTCGAGCTGGAGCTTGGTCGTATTTTGATCCCAACTTTTCCAGTACCGGAAGGTGAGACGGAAAAAACGTACCTCGACAAGCTTATTTATCGCGGTATGGCGGTGCGTTATGCTGGTAAAACGCCAGAAGAAGTTGAAGAACTGCTCGTTGAGGACATTCTCCCACTTTTGCCAACGCCTGCAGCGGAGCGACTTGACATTGAGCTAAATGTACTCGACAAAATGGGCTACAACGGTTACTTTTTGATCGTGCAAGATTTTATTAACTGGGGAAAATCACGAGGCATTATTTTTGGGCCGGGTCGTGGGTCTGCTGCGGGGTCAATTATCGCGTATGCACTGAATATTACCGATCTCGATCCATTGAAATACGGCTTGCTGTTTGAACGTTTTTTGAACCCAGACCGTATTAGCATGCCAGATATCGATGTGGATATTCAAGATACGCGGCGCGACGAGGTTATCCAATATTGTGCCGATAAATACGGCACGGATCATGTATCGAATATCGTGACATTTGGTAAAATGGCGGCTCGTGCCGCGGTACGTGATGTGGCGCGAGTGCTGCAGGTGCCGTATGCCGAGGCGGACCGTCTTTCCAAGATGATTCCGCCGCCAGCTCAAGGACGTCATATTCCGCTAAAAGTCAGTATTAAAGAAGATGCTGATTTGAAGAAAGAATATGAAACCAACCCAACGGCCAAGCAAGTATTCGACTACGCGGTGCGTCTTGAAGGTACGATCCGTTCACATGGTGTACATGCTTGTGGGGTGGTGATTGCACCAGATACGCTGGTAAATTATTTGCCACTTGAAATGGCGCAAAAAGGCGTGGTGTCGACGCAATTTCCGATGGGCGAAGTTGAAGAGCTTGGCCTATTGAAGATGGATTTTTTGGGGCTTTCTAACCTCACGATTATTAACAACGCACTGCGAATTATTAAAAAAGTGTACAAAGATACGATCGACCTTTCTAAAATTCCGCTAGATGACGTACCTACATACGAGTTGTTTCAGCGCGGCGATACTACAGGGGTATTCCAGCTCGAATCTGCCGGCATGAAACGGTATCTTCGTGACCTAAAGCCGACGGCATTTGAGGATATTATCGCTATGGTGGCTTTGTATCGCCCTGGTCCAATGCAGTTTATTGATAGTTTCATTAAGCGAAAGCACGGTCAAGAACCCATCACTTATCTCGATAAGGGCATGGAAAATTCGCTGAAAAATACCTACGGTATTTTGGTGTATCAAGAGCAGTTCATGCAGATTTCAAAGGAATGGTGCGGCTTTACTGGTGGTCAGGCGGACACATTGCGAAAAGCGGTGGGTAAGAAAAAGATTGATCTAATGCGTAAGATGAAAGTGGAGTTTGTCGATGGTGCAGTAAAGCATGGTGGCGCTAAAAAAGAGGTGGCTGAAAAGTTTTGGGATCAGCTTGAGGAATTTGCCAACTACTGCTTCAACAAGTCACATGCCGCATGTTACGGTTTGATTGCCTACTGGACAGCCTACCTAAAAGCGCATTATCCAGATGCTTTTATGGCTGCACTGATGACCAGTGACCAAGACGATATCGAGCGGCTGGCCATTGAGATTACCGAGTGTAAGCACATGGGTATTAAGGTATTGCCGCCAGACGTGAATTTGTCGTATGAAGAGTTTGCGGTGGTGCCTGGCGAGAACGAAATTCGTTTTGGTATGGTGGCAGTGAAAGGTGTGGGTTCTGGTGCGGTGCAAGAGATTTTGCGTGCGCGTGAAGAGGGTGAATTTGCGACCATCGAAGATTTTGCCAAACGTGTAAGTACGTCAAAGTTCAATAAAAAAGCTTGGGACTCACTCATAAAATCGGGAGGTTTTGACCACTTTGGTGAGCGATCTAATCTGTTGTTTAACTTGGAAACCATTCAGGCCTTTGCGAGTAAAATTCAAAAAGAAGCTCTGAGCGGCCAGACCGATTTGTTCGGTGGGCTGAGCGATATGACGAACATCCAACCGACAATGACACTGCAAACTGCGCCGGTAAAATATACTGATAAGGAAAAACTTACCTGGGAGCGAGAATTACTCGGGCTATATATCAGCGCGCATCCGCTTGATAATTATGATGCGTACTTCGAAGAGCAAACCATCCCGCTAGCTCGCATGAAGCCTGAAATTGACGGCAAAAAAGCAACTATCGGTGGCTTGGTAAGTACCGTGCGAACTATTGTGACGAAATCTGGCACTAAAATGGCGTTTGTCGGCCTGGAAGATAAAACAGGCGAAGGTGAGGTGATTATCTTTCCAAATTTGTACGAACAAATTGGTGCCAAGTTGGTGCAAGATGCCGTGGTTCGTGCGAGCGGCAAAGTAAGTGCGCGCGACCGTGATGGCAACTTGGGCGACGAAGCAAAGATGATTGCCGATGAAGTGGTGGTTGTGACTGATGAAGAACTGCGAAACTACGAATCAACTGGTCGTAAAATGGAAGCGCCAACAATGAGCACAAAGGTAAAAGCAATGCGTGTTGCCGACTATAGGGCTAAGAAAAGCGGGAGAGATAAAAGCGTTAGTACGCCAGCTAGCACATTGCCAGCCGACAATCCGGCTGAAAAGCCAACGCCAATTTATGATATTCCCCCAGTTAAAAAATTGTTTGTTCATATCAAAAACCCTGATAACCACGATGCGCTATTGAATCTCAAGCGAACGTGTGGTGAATATAGTGGTAATACAGATATTGTTTTGGTACTTGGTGAAGAAAAAAAGTCGGCTATCAAACTGCCATTTCGCGTTGATGCAAGTAACGAGCTCATTGGTATGCTCGTAAAACAACACGGTGAAGATTGCGTTGTCCTGAAATAGGGCGTATACTTTTAGTGCCCTCGGATGTTCGGTTTCTGATAGGAGAACGATGTCGGGACATGGTGTTATGCCCGGTTCTTACGATTTTTTGCGTGTGAGTGAGCTCGCACCAGGTCAGACGGTAGAGATTAAAACGACACACAACGTGAAGTTATGGCTAACCAAGCCATGCGGAGCTGAAGAACGGCGTGATTGGGTGTATGCGGTTTCACTCCATGTGAGTGGAGGCGATTTGACGAGAGCTTCCCGGACGAACCCTCAGAACCTTGTTGTGAGGGATGCTATTGCTCTGGGTGAGATTTGGCCCATTGTGATTAACGGTAAGCGTATGTCGACACCTGAAGTTATGCAAATAACAGTAGAGTGTTAAGGGCAATTTTCTTTCGTATCTAAGGAGTGAGCATGGTAAAGCGTAAGTCTTTGGTACCGGGTGATTACAATGGTCTGAATCTTACAGACCTTACACCTGGACAAGTTCTGCGTATCGAAACTCGCTCGAGCACTCTATAGGTGACAACACTCGCGATTTCGACAGAAGAGGGCAAATGGGTAGTGGGTCTTATGGTTCAAGTTAGTGGTGGTAATTTGGAAAGAGCTACTCGTAATGCCCCGTCGCAGATTATGGGACTCAATTTTATCGAGAAGGGAAGGCCGTGGCCGCTGGTTGCCGGAGAAGACCACGGCACAAGCGGTACGGTGACTCGCTTGGTTATTGAGTCGAGAAACTGAATACGTGCTGTCGGTATGCTTTATGCAACTACCGACAGCACCTTTTAATGCTTTACATCCGAATAAATAAGCCCATATAATGCGATACCTGCTGCAACGCTCACATTAAACGACTCCTTATCGCCCTGCATAGGAATTTCAATCAGGGTATCGCAAAGCCGACGGAACGTATCTGATATCCCTTCAACTTCTTCGCCAAGAAAGAGGGCTATTTTTGATGGTGCTTCGTAGGTTTGTAAAAGGATTGCTTGTTCGTCCTGCTCAAGACCAACGATAGTGTATCCCGCCTGCTTCAACGAAGCGATATCTGGTATCTCCTGGTATTCAAACGGTACCATAACCTCAGCGCCAAGAGCTGTTTTATGGATTTGTGCGGTGAGTTTTTCAGCAATGTGTGGCAAGCGCGTATCTCCAGCAAGCTGGGGGTATGGTGTATAGCCGCTGAGAATTATTCTTTTCACGCCAAACCCTTCGGCGGTTCTGAAAATTGCCCCTACGTTATGTGTCGAGCGAATATTGTGTGCTATAACGATAATTTCAGGCATAACGTCAGTATACCACTATAAAACGCTCATGTTTTCTGGTACGATAATAAAAGTGGAAGAAGATAAAATACAACAACGCAGGCGCGAGCAGGACGAAAAATCTACTCAGCAACGAGCGGCCATACTGGGGCTACAATATTTAGACACGCGTGCGATTGATCAAACGCTGCCATTAGTACCCAATATTCTTACCAATGATGATATGTACAAAGGGCACATTATACCACTTGTCGCAAGTATCGATGGTGAGCCATTTCGTTTTGGGGTGACGAGCCAGACGCCGCAGTCGCTCATTCAGAATATTCGCAGTGCGTATAATGCGCGGGGTGACCGAACAGATTTTTTGCTTATAAGTGAGAGTGGATTCCGTGCTTTCATGGGCCGATATGATCCGCCAAAAAAGGTGATTTATAACGATATTGAGATAGCTAAAGAAGGCGACAGCGATACTATTAATCAGGTAAGTAAAACGCTTAACTCGGTCAGCAGCGATCAGGTGTTTGATTATTTGATTGACCAGGCCGACAAGCTTGGAGCAAGCGACATCCACATTGAGAATGAACGTACATATATTCGTATCCGTATGCGTATCGATGGCGCGCTGCATGCCGTGGCTGAACTTGAAAAAGACCGCTACCGTATTATTATGGGTGAGCTGGCGTCGCGGACAAATATCTCAACTGCCGCGGTTGAACCGCAATCGGGTCATATGCAAAAAGAAATTACTCGTGACGGGGCAACTCATCTGCTGAATCTTCGTGTTGAAACGGTTCCGACGATGTATGGTCAAGACGCGGTCATGCGTTTATTTAACTTTGACGAATCGTTGTTAAATCTTGATTTTTTAGGTATTCCTTCAAAACAGCGCAAGGAAATCGACGAAGTAATTAGCCATCCGCGCGGCATGGTGCTTATGGTGGGCCCGACTGGATCGGGAAAATCGACGACATTATATAGTATTTTGAATGCGCTTAACACGCCGGATAGAAAGCTAGTGACGCTGGAAGATCCTATTGAGTATGGACTGAGTGGTATTTCTCAGATTCCTATCAATACTACCGGGGGGCAAAGTTTTGCTGACGGCCTTCGTTCGGTACTGCGCCTTGATCCGGACGTGGTCATGGTGGGTGAAATTCGCGATCAAGATACAGCCAAGACGGCTATCCAGGCGTCTATTACCGGACACCTGGTGCTTTCAAGCTTCCACGCGAATTCTACCAGTGCGGCGTTTAGTCGTATGATCGATCTTATTGGCGTAAACCCTATCTTTAGCTCAGCTATCCGCATGTTGATTGCTCAGCGTTTGGTGCGAAAACTACACGACAGCACGAAGGAAGAATACGAGCCAGATGAGGCGACGCGTAACTATGTACGCAGTGTCCTTGAAGATTTACCGACCGATGTTGAAAAACCCGATTTTGATACGTTTAAATTATGGCGACCAGTGCCAAGTAGCGATGTGCCCTTTGGCTATAAAGGTCGTATTGTGATTATGGAGCAAATGCTCGTCAACGAATCCATCCAGAAGTTCCTTCGTGGCGACGTGCAAGATATTCATGCTGAAATCATCGAGAAAGAAGCCAAAACCGGCGGTATGGTAACACTGTTGCAGGCCGGGGTGCTTGCGGCACTACGCGGCGAAACAACGCTCGAAGAAGTGAACCGCGTTATTTAGTGGTAGCGTAAAAAAATATGGACACGATTGTATTTATTGGCGGCATTGGTAGCAATCGATCACAAGTTGAAGCTGTTGGACAGGAGCTTTCCGACTATTATAATCAGCCTGTGCAGGTGTTTTCATTTCGCGATGCCTGGCAAAATAGAGAAAAGATTAAAGAATTGACAGAGGACGCGCATGTCATCACTCATTCTGCAGGTATGGTAGCGCTGGCAGGCACGAACCCTAAAGAAGTCATTGCAATTGCGCCGCCTATTCCCGTTCAGCCCTCGACGCTTATTTGGCGGTCCGTGCCTAAAACGATCCAACTCGTAAGACGGGCTCGTGACGACGAGGTGAGACGCCAGAAGGTGCGCAACTATCACAAGCATGCCACAATAGAACATAGTCGTTATCCTCAGTATAATCTCGGCTATCTTGCAAGGGTGGGAAATTTTGACGCTTTTAAGGCCGGTCAAGAAATGGCGAAAAATGGCACTGCGGTTACTTTAGCATTTATGCGAGATGATTTGCTATTTTTCAATACAGCTCGATTTTATTTTGTAAATGAAATGAATGAACAGGGCATCGATGTGCGGATGGATATTCCCGGAGAGCACGATGAATTTCTACTTTATCCGACAGCTATTCTTCGAGTATTATGCGGTAATATTGAATAGTTTTAATATCGTTGTATAATATATATTGCCAACTCTAGAGTATGTGAGGTAGGCATGGACAAAATAGCGTATATACAGCTTGTACGACAAGCGGCTAACGAATGCGTTGAGAAAAATCCTCCAAATGTAACTCCGCTTGTTATGTCTCAAGTACAGACTGCTGCTCTCAGGGTAATTGACCAGTACGTTAGTATTACAGAGGCAGAGGATAGATTGCGCTTTAAAGTATATGATGACCTGCTTGTGTGGGCGATTGAGGCGCAGTCGATGCCTGATCAACTGAGCAGTTTAGAGCGGAGTTCTCTCGGTCCCGACTACTATCACCTTAAAGTAGACTATCTCTCTGAAGTCTTGGAGGGTGTCTTTAATCAACTTAAGACATCCTAGGCAAGAGAGTGGCGAACAGGGAAGAGGGCTGTTTTTAGTAAAATAGTCCTCTTCCCCAAAGTGATACGTAATAGTTTGAAAATAAAGCCTTCTATGCTATAATCAATAGCTGATTGTATCTATAAATAGTAAAGCGAGAGAATATGAGTTTTGCATTAATTAAAAAAGTGAACGATGAGCAGAAAAAAGCCTCTGTTGTTGACGTTCGCAGTGGTGATACTGTACGTGTTCACCAGAAAATTAAAGAAGGCGCTAAGGAGCGTATTCAGATTTTTGAAGGTGTGGTGATCCGTACTGATAACAAACAGTCACACACGAGCCGTATTACTGTTCGTAAGGTAGCAAGTGGCGTTGGGGTTGAAAAGAGCTTTTTGCTTCACAGCCCGTTAGTTGATAAAGTAGAAATTGTCCGTCGTTCTAAAGTTCGTCGTAACTATCTTTCATTCCTTCGTAATCGTAGTGGTAAAAGTGCTCGCTTGATCGCTAAAAACTTTGATCGTGAAGCAGTAAACACTGTTGCGCAAGCAGCCGCACTTTCCGAAGAATCAGCAGAAGAAAAATAAGGTTAAATACTAAGAAAATAACCTCCATACGGGGGTTATTTTTGATTCACTACTTTATACTTGCCTTGGTGTGATAACAAATGTTGTCACACCAAGGCGATCACCGGCTACGCTCTTACCAAAACTCAACGCTTGGCTGATTTGTGTCGATGTTGTGAATCACAACTCGACTGGACCTCGCGGCAGTGGTGCAGAGTTCGGCATTAACATTTAGCATGATGGCCATTGCCTGTGCCGTATGCTGGACATCAATAATGCCATTTCGGCTAAAGCCGCACCGAAGATTTAAGATGTTATGCGCTACAGAAATTCCGCTCTCGTCTGGTCTACATATCAGAAATAGTCCATCAGCAGCGTCAAAGATGGCAAGACCCCAAGGATTACTTGGAAAAATCTCTTGAAACTTTTCAACGACTTTATCTTGCACAGTGCGATGATCGAATGTGGCTTTGATTGCCGGGTGCCTATGTATATCTCTGAATGGTAAGCGCATGATATCGAAGGACAACGTACACCTCCTAGGTGATGATCGATTTTATTTAATCATGCGTATCCAGGGGTGTCAAATAAATGGTATCATAAATATGATGATTGTTGGTATTGATGAAGTTGGACGTGGCGCATGGGCAGGGCCGCTTGTTGTTGGCGCGGTGCTACTTGGTGGGGCCTCGATTGAGGGCTTGACTGATAGCAAACTTTTAACAAAAGCGCAGCGCGAGGTGTTAAACCTTGAAATTCGTCAAAAAGCCAAGGCCGTCGGACTCGGCTGGGTGAGCGCCAAGCACCTTGATGTTATTGGCCTGAGTGAGGCGTTGAAGCTCGCCTCGCGTCGAGCACTTGCGCACATTCGTGGAGAATACACTGAGATTATCATCGACGGAACCATTCGGCTGATTGATGATTCGCGCGTAACGCTCATGAAAAAAGCGGATTTGCTGGTGCCGAGCGTATCGGCGGCGTCAATTGTGGCCAAAGTCGCGCGTGATAATTATATGCGTCATGTCGATGGTATATTTGAAGGCTACAAGTTTCGTTCTCATGTAGGCTATGGAACGGTGGCACATCGAAAAGCTATCAAAGAGCGCGGAGTGACGCCACTTCATCGGCTATCATTTGCACCATTGGCAGAATATATTGCCGTAGAGGGTGATGTGTTGTTTTCGCCTCGCCTCGACGTTAGTGTGCCGCGTCGTACGACGAAACAAATTGGTGATGAAGCCGAGACAGAAGTAGCTCGTTTTTTAGAAGAAAAAGGTCATGTCATATTGGGACGAAACTGGCGAACGAAATTTTGCGAGATTGATATTATATCGCAAAAAGGTGATGCCGTTTTCTTTACTGAGGTAAAATATCGTCGTAATGAAAACCAGGGCGGCGGTTTGGCGGCAATTACCTTAAAAAAACAGCAGCAAATGGCTTTTGCAGCCGAGCTGTATGTGGCGAAACATCGTTTGCAGACGAGCAATCTTTGTTTAGCGGCTGCGGATGTGACCGGACGACCACCAAAAGTAGTGACATTTTTAGAGCTCGGTTAGCGCCTTTCTGACAGCCTCTCGATCACGTTCGATGAGCGCGACGCGACCTTCAATTTCACTAATACCTATTGAGATGACACGCGTAAGGGACGGTTCAGCTTGAAGAGGCATGAAAAACGTTTTGTATTCCTCTAATTGCTGGCGCGTGGTCAATAAGTTCGCCGCATAGCGGGGAAAACTGTCGTAACTTTTATCGCTGCCAAACGTTTTTTGTATCCAGTCCCAACTTTGTTGTAACCATTGCCATGCTAGCTCGCGACCGTCACGGTTGCGCAGTATCCAGACAAACCATCGCACGGCGTCCTGGTGCCGAATGGGCGAGTCCTCGTTTTTAATGAGCTCAAGGAGACGTCTCAGAACCGCAGGGTCTTTACTTGAAGTAAGACCGCTGGCGATGTCCAGCTGTATGTCCGATGACGCAGTGGTGCTATACGCATTGAGCAGTGTATCAATAATGGTTGGGTCAGACCCGTAACGCACGGCGCCTCCGATAATAAGGCCGCGAAGCTCGGGGTTGAGTTGTTCGAGAGTGTTGGTTTTGTAGAGTTGAATTGCGGCTTCGATAGCCTCTGGTATCTCACCGTAGAGAGTCATACCGATAATGGTAGCGCGCAGCTTTGTATCGCTCTCACTCTCACTCGGTTGTGCGGTCCAGCCAAGGCGCATATATTGCTCATCTGCGAGAGTAGCACTTAGCGCGCGTAGCTTTTTTTCTGCCACCTCGTTTTGTTCGACAAATTTTCGCAATTCGCTCGTTGCCATGCTGATAATATCCCAGACCGACTCGATCGTTTCATGTGTGAACGCTTGTACGAGTGGTACCAGCGTGGCAGTCGATGTGACGCCACCGCGGGCGAGCAGCGTTTGTTCATCGAGAAGCTGAATGCGATCAAGCGGTTGCAATGTATTCGAGCGCAGCGCCGCGAGTAAACGGCTGAATAATTCATTGTCGTAAGCCGTAATAAAATGTGCTGTATCACCGACATTGAGGCGTAGTGCCTCGGGTTTACTAAATGTAATTGTTTGCTTTTCGGTGTCCAGGAGATCCGGAAGACTGTGGGCGGATGCATTGAGAGGAATAGGCCACAGTTTTGCTGAAGGTTCGTGCGGCCCAACGAAAAATTGTTCTTGTGCTATCGTCAGCTGTGAGCCGCTCAGCGACGCCCGCACGACAGGAAACCCTGGTTGTGAAATCCAGCTGTTCATGAAGTCGCTGATATCTTTATTACTTGAGTGACCGAGCGCTTGCCACAAATCATCAGCCTCAGTGTTTTTGTAAGCATATTCGGCAAAGTAGTTTTTTAAGCCCCTTTGGAATGCCTCATTTCCAATGTAGTGGTGTAGCATACGCAGCAGTCGTGCACCCTTTGCGTACACGATAGCGGGGTCAAACAGTGCACTAATTTCATCTGGATGGTGTACATCAACCTGCACGGGCTGTACGCCATCGAGACAGTCGCGACGAAGGGCTGAAATAGTCTCTCCGGTAGCAAAGTCAAGCCAAACGTTCCACTCGGGGTGAAGGGCATCAACGGCAATATATTCCATAAGCGTCGCAAAACTTTCATTGAGCCAGAGATTATTCCACCATTTCATAGTGACGAGGTTACCAAACCATTGATGGCTGAGTTCGTGGGCGATGACCGTAGCGATATATTGTTTGCCGCTGATGCTCGTAGTAGCGGGATCGGCCAGCAGCGCAACCTCTCGGTAGGTGACAAGCCCCCAGTTTTCCATGGCGCCAGCGCTAAAATCAGGTAGTGCGACATGGTCGGACTTTGGTAAAGGGTAGGGGGTATCGAAATAGTCGTTGAAAAAATCAATCGTTTTTGTAGCGATTTCGAGTGCAAAGTCGAGACTTTCTGTGGGCTGTACGGGTGTTGCCCATACGTTTACCTCAACGCCGCTCTTAGTAGTGGCTGTTTTTCGATGTAGTTCTCCTGCCACCCAGGCGAGCAAGTAAGTACTCATGCGTGGAGTTGTGTCAAATTGCGTTACTAAGCGATCGTTTTCGACCGTTTGTCGCCTCTCGGGCATGTTGCTAAGGACGGTAACATCCTTTTCGGTAGTAAGTGTGAGATCAAACGTGGCTTTGGCTTCCGGTTCGTCAATACAAGGAAAGGCTTCACGTGCGTGATGACTTTCAAACTGCGTCGCTAGTAGCTCCTTGGCCACACCTTCGTGTGTGTAGTAACAGGGGTAGAGGCCATGCATGGCGTCAGTAATAGTGCCGTTAAAACCAACGACAATGAGGTGTTGTCCGGCAGTTATATCATCGTGACGGACCGTTACTTCATCGTTCTCGCCTTCTGTCCAGGTGGCCGCCTTACCGTCAAACGTGACAGATTCGATAGCTAAGCCTTTTGCGTGAAATATCATCGCATCCGACACAACAACACCGCTGATGGTAACAGTGCCGCTAAAAGTACGTTGTTTACGCTGGAGATCGAGCGAAAGTTGATAGTGGTCGGGAATGAACTGAGTAATAAGTCGGGGTACGTTTTGCATGTATCTATTGTAGCAAACGGTATACTACCTATATGCATGCTCATAAAGTTCGTCGTTCTCTTGCTATGCTTGTCGTCGCGCTACTCGTTACTATCGGTTTATTTTTTCACCCCGATCTGCGTCAAACGATGCTTTCTTCGTCGCCTGTGGCTACAAGTCCAAGCGGGAGCGCAGCTGATGCGCTTTTGCAACTTGACGTGAAGGGGCGTGCACCAAAAACCGGCTATGCCAGGACGCAATTTGGTGATGGCTGGGCGACCGAACGGGGGTGTGATACGCGCAACGTTATTTTGCATCGTGATCTTAGCGATGTGTCGATGAACGATAAATGTCAGGTAGAAACTGGTACGCTCAACGACCCCTATACCGGTAAAACAATTAGCTTCAAACGTGGAGTTAATAGTAGTGCTATACAGATTGACCATGTTGTAGCGCTTGGTGATGCTTGGCAAACAGGTGCGCAACAACTGACAGCGATGCAGCGTCAGCAGCTAGCTAATGATTCACTTGAACTGCTCGCCGTTGATGGACCGGCAAATCAGCAAAAATCCGATGGTGACGCAGCGACATGGTTGCCGCCTAATAAAGCGTTTCGCTGCCAGTATGTCGCACGACAGGTGGCAGTAAAGCAGAAGTATCATTTGTGGGTAACGAGTGCTGAAAAAGAAGCGATTATTTCCGTACTAAACACCTGTCCGGGCCAGGTATTGCCGATAACATAAGTAATATCGTGTATACTAAAAATATGAAGATAGCCGTTGTTGCAGCAAACGGAAGGTCGGGAGCGGCTTTTGTTTCAGCAGCTCTTGAGGCGGGGCATTATGTACGCGCGGGCGTTCATGGAGGGCACGAGTTTTCGCCAAATGAATATCTTGAGGTAATGCGTTGCGACGCGACCGTACTTGAAGATGTCTCCCATTTAATAAAGGGGTGTGATGCGGTAGTGAGTTTGATTGGCCACACGAGAACATCGCCTGCGTATGTGCAAAGTACTGCAACTACCAATATCCTCAGTGCGATGGATGAGCAGGCTGTCCCAAAAATCGTCAGTTTAACGGGTACCGGTGCTCGTTTGCCCGGCGATACGCCTAATATTATAGATTTGCTTCTTAATATGGCAGTGAAACTGATTGATCGAAAGCGCGTTACCGACGGCATTACGCACCTTGAGATCCTTCGCAAAAGCCCTGTTGATTGGACAGTGGTGCGGGTGTTGAAGCTAACAAACGGTAGCGTGAGGCCATTTCATTTTACTCTGGGCGGCCCGGCGGAGTTATGCTCATCGCGAAAAGAAGTGGCCGAAGCTATCCTTTATGTTTTAGAATCTGGCCAATATGCGCGTCAAGCACCCGTACTTTCGGCTGGCTAAAGCACGAGCAAGTTTGCTACAATAAAATGTGTGATGCGCGTCACAGCAAAATAAGATGAGAATAAGACAGGAGGAATATATCATGTCAGAAATCACATTGACGATTGCAATAACAGCGTTAATCACCTACTGGACGAGTATCGTCAATACGATGTAGCAAATTTAAGGACAGTCTCAATCGAGACTGTCCTCTTAGATTAAAGAAGGAGTAACTTTATGGCAAAGTATGGACCAAAAGCACAAGAAAAAGTAGAAAAAGCAGTGAAGGAAATGAAAAAAGGCACACTAAAAAGTGGTGGTAGTGGCAAAAAAGTAACCAGCAAAAAACAGGCGGTTGCCATAGGCCTGAGCGAAGCGCGTAAGACTGGCGGCAAAGTACCAAAGAAAAAATAAGGAGGCAGTATGGATAATGGTTGATATAACGGGTAAACGAATTGCAATCGTGTCGTCAGATTACTTCGAGGAGTCTGAACTGATGGGGCCGTTACAGCGACTGCGTGCAAGCGGCGCAACGGTAGATGTTATCGCTCCTCATGACGGCACACTTCAGGCGGTTCATGGCGACGTCACGCAGACTATCAAGGTGCCGGTTAACCGCACGTTGGATGATGTACGTGCAAGTGATTACGATGCTGTTGTGCTTCCGGGCGGTGTCGTAAACGCTGATCATCTGCGCGTAAACGAAAAAGCGCAGCAGCTTGTGCGCGAGTTTGCAGAGGCGGGCAAACCAATTGCGGCCGTTTGTCATGCGCCTTGGCTGTTGGTTTCAAGTGGGCTGGTTAATGAACGAAAACTGACGAGCTACCACACACTGGCTGATGATATTAAAAATGCTGGTGGCTGGTGGGTAGATGAAAAAGTAGTGGTTGATGGTAATCTTATTACCAGCCGAAAGCCAGATGACTTACCTGCATTTATAGAGGCGATTACGACCATGTTGGCACAGGAGGTATAATATTACATAGGAGGTACGGATGGATATTCGACAATTACAACAAGAAATTCAACGCTTGCAGACGGATGCTGATAGTAAACGTCGTCAGGCCGATCGTTATATGACCAATGCTAATGGCTATATGAAAAGTGGCGATACTGACCGTGCGAATGTAGAGCAACAAACTGCGATGAAGCTGACAAATGAGGCGAATGACGCTATGATACGGGCAAATGAACTAATGGTAGAGCTAAACCAAAAAGAGCAAAAACTCATCGAGCTTGAAAATCAAAAAAGCGTCAAAGAATCAGAGCTAAAGAATGAAATAGAACGTCTTGAGCAAGAAAAGCTCAGTCTTGAAGGCAGATCAACATCGTTCTTTTAGAGCAGAGAACTTATTGTGAATAGAAACGAACTTGCCGGGATGTCCGCTAGCGAGGCTGCCAAGCGGCTTCTTGGGTGTGAGCTGGAGCGCGAGCTGGATGGCCAAACAGTGCGCGTGCGCATTGTCGAGACCGAGGCCTACGATGAAACCGATGCAGCCAGCCATAGCTACAAGGGTCGCACGCAGCGGACCGATGTAATGTTTGGATCCGCCGGACATCTTTATGTGTATTTTACATATGGCATGCACTACTGTGCCAATGTGGTCGTGGGGAATGAAGGGTACGGCGCTGCGGTATTGCTGCGAGCTGCCCAGCCATTAGAAGGTGAACAATTATTAGAACGGCGTCGAAACGGAAAAACGGGCGTAGATATCACAAATGGTCCGGCAAAGCTGTGCCAGGCACTGGCTATCACTAAACAATTGAATGGCCACAACCTTGAGAAAACGCCCCTCATACTTCGATTGCGGCCAGCCTTAAAAGAGAGTGTAATCGAGCAAACTACTCGTATTGGCATTAGCCAAGCAAAGGAGATGCCGTGGCGATTTTATATTCGGGCCAATCCGTATATCTCGGCTAAGTAGATGTTGTTACAGATCTAGTTAAGTTATTTTATAGAATATATTTTTAAAAAATAAAATAGTATGTTATAAATAAAAATATGACCCTAGAGTGTACTGAGGATAGTCATTTTGATGACTTTGACGATGAGATTGTTCCCGATCTCATTTCTAGTGATCGTGGAGGAAGATGGATAGACGATGTTCGTTGTCGGCTACTCGAATCCTACGAGGATTTTGGCTTGCAGAATGTGTCGTTTGCAGAATACATGAAACGATTTCATCAAATGAAGCCAGAGGTATTTGCTCTAACTGCTAATTCGGCTGTTCCTGTAGCCGATGCAATTCGCGGTTGGTATGACGAAATCGGCGAAGAGCAGCCTGAGCTTACGTATGTTCGTGCTAATAGAGATCTTACGCAGGAAAATCTATCTTTAGAAGAACAAAATGTAGTTGAGCAGGATATTAAACGATTAGAGAGAGAATACGCCGATGCTCGCGCGGTTATTATCGATCAATTTGTTTGTAGCGCTAAAACACTTAATCTTGCTACATGTATGCTGGGAAGGGCTGGTCTTATGGTGATGGATGGTACGCATGAAGCCAGGTGGTATAACCATGCATTTGGTGATATAGACCTGACGAACATGACTTCAGAGCATGCTCCATTTATGCGCTGGATCGGTCGAGAAGCGGTTCATTATTCGAGTAATGAAAGTAGATTGCCGTAGTTCTTTACTGTTGCAATGTATTCTAAAGTTCTGTATTATAAGAGAAGTACATTCCGGCCGGCAGGTCGGATTTTTTCATAAAAGAAAGGAAACTATTGTGGAAGATATGAATATCAAGCAGCTAACATTAGCTGTTCGTACGATTGCCGAAGAGAAGAACCTGTCCGAAGAAACCGTCTTGTCGGTTATCGAGCAGGCAATCGCTGCCGCTTGGCGTCGTGACAATGGCGAACGTGAGCAAGACGTTCGTGCCGAACTAAATGTCAACGATGGCACGGCAAATGTTTTTGTTGCTCGTGAAGTGGTAGAAGAAGTGGGCAGTGAAGCAGTTGAAATTAGCCTCGAAGACGCTCGGAAAGTTAAAAAAGACGCGCAGGTTGGCGATATTATTGAGGAAAAGCACGAGGTGACTAGCTTTGGACGTGTTGCCGCGCAAACAGCAAAGCAAGTTGTGTTGCAACGTTTACGCGAAGCTGAGCGTGAAGTTGTGCTTGCTGAATATGAAGATAAAATTGGCACTATTGTAACTGGCACGGTACAGCGGGTTGAACCTCGAGTCATTCGGGTTGAACTTGGCAAAGCAACGGGAATCATCCCGCAAAGTGAGCAAATTCAGGGCGAATATTACAGCGTTGGCTCGCGCATCAAGGTGTTTATTAAAGACATCGAGCGTGATAATCGCGGACCACAACTAATTTTGAGCCGCGGTAACGAAGCTTTTATTGAATCACTTTTCCGCCAGGAAGTGCCGGAAATGGAAACCGGTGCTGTAGAAATCAAGGGCATTGCCCGCGAAGCTGGTCGTCGTACCAAGCTTGCCGTAGCAAGTAATGTTCCGGGTGTTGACCCCGTAGGAACGTTTGTGGGCGGTCATGGTACGCGTGTGCAGGCGGTTATGAACGAAATTGGCGATCAAGAAAAGATCGACATCATCACCTTTGATGAAAACAGCGAGCAATTTATCCGCAACGCACTCAGCCCTGCGGAAGTTACCAAAGTAGAGATTGATGATGCGGGTAAGCGCGCCAAAGTATTTGTTGGTGAAGATCAGCAATCGGTAGCTATTGGTCGTGGCGGTCAAAATGTACGTCTTGCCAGCCGCCTCACTGGGTATGAGCTTGATATTGAAACAGCCAAACCAGAAAAGTCTGCGGATAAGTCTCGTAAAAACATCGAAGATAGTCTACTGAGCGCTGTTGAAGAGTCGACCGAAGAGTAGATAAAAAACATAAAATAAAATTAGCACTCTATTGACTCGAGTGCTAATTTTTATGTATACTAAATATAGTAAGCAAAACATGAAATACCGCTTGCGTTAGCTATAAGAGAGGATTGATAATAAGAATATGGCAGATGATTTCGCCGAATTTGTATCGCATCTGACGGATAACGCACGTACAAGTTTGCAACACGCCGATGCAATTGCGCGTGGCTATGGCAGCGCCTATATTGGTACCGAACATCTCCTTTTGGGTGTGCTAGCGCAAGGTTCTTCGGTGGGTGCAAAAGTGCTAGCAGATGCTGGAGTGACGCTCGACCGAGCTGAGCTTGCACTTAACCTTACCCCCCGCACCTTGGTGGTGAGTACGGGCGCGAAAGGTTTGTCTGAAACGGCTAAACTCACGCTCAAAATAAGCTGGGAGGTAGCTCAGGAGTTTCATCAGGAGCACCTGGGAACCGAACATATTTTATATAGCATTTTGTCGCAGAAAAATGCCCGCGCGACAGTACTTTTGCGTGACATGAACGTTGACATTGGCGAACTTACCAGCGAACTGGAAGATTACTTTGATCGTCAAAATAATGCTTACCAAGAAGCGGAAGAAAATCAGGCCACCAAAACGAAAAAGCGCAGTAGTCGCGGTGGTGTACTTGAAACATTTGGTACCGATTTAACCGCCAAAGCTCGCCGCGGCGAGCTTGACCCCGTGATTGGCCGTGAAGTTCAGGAAGAGCGAATGGTGACGATTTTAAGCCGTCGCACCAAAAATAACCCGGTGCTGATTGGTGAGCCGGGTGTTGGTAAAACAGCGATCGTTGAAGGTTTGGCGCAGCGGATTGCGCACGAAGACGTGCCGGATTATTTGCTTGACAAGCGCGTGATCCAGCTTGATCTTGCCGCTATGATTGCTGGTACAAAATATCGCGGTGAGTTTGAAGAACGTCTGAAAAAAGTGGTTGATGAACTCAGGCAACAAAAAAATATCATTGTGTTTATCGATGAGCTTCATTTGCTTGTAGGTGCTGGTGCAGCCGAAGGCGCGCTCGATGCGGCTAATATGCTAAAGCCGGCGCTTGCCCGAGGTGAGCTTCACCTTATTGGCGCGACAACCCTGGATGAATACCGCAAGCATATCGAAAAAGATACAGCGCTTGAGCGTCGTTTTCAAGCGATTACGGTGCCTGAACCAAGCCTCAAAGACACCATTGCTATTATTAAAGGGCTTCGCAGCTACTACGAAGCCTATCACGGCGTCAGTATGAGTGACGACGTACTTGAGGACGCCGTATATATGGCTGACCGCTACGTGAGCGAACGGTTCATGCCAGATAAAGCGATCGATGTGATCGATGAAGCTGCAGCGCTGGTACGCGTACGCTCGGGTCGCAGACCAAGCAAACAGCGTGACTTTACGCGTCAGCTAAAAAATCTGAACGAAAAAATGGAAGAAGCTGTGCTGGGTGAAGATTACGAACGAGCTGCGCTGTACAAAACGCGTATAAGTCAGATCACGGCGAAGCTTGAGGAAATGCACCGGAGCGAGGAAAAGAAATCTCCTATTGTCCTCAAGGACGACGACGTAGCGCATGCAATTGCTACGATGACGGGCATCCCCGTAAAACGCGTGCAGAAATCGGAAGCCAAGCTGCTGAGAAATCTTGAAAAGCATCTCGGCAAGTACATCATCGGTCAAACCGAAGCGGTTGAAAAGGTGGCTCGTGCTATTCGCCGTAGCCGTAGTGGTGTAGCGAGCAGCCGCCGGCCAATTGGCTCGTTTGTGTTCATGGGACCAACGGGCGTGGGCAAGACCGAGCTGGCTAAGGTACTGGCACGCGAAGTATTTGGAAGTGACGATGCGCTGATCAAAATTGATATGAGTGAATTTGGCGAACGCCACAACACCAGTCGGTTACTTGGGGCGCCAGCGGGGTATGTTGGCTATGAAGACGGTGGCAAGCTGACTGATAAAATTCGTCGTCAACCATATAGCGTGGTGCTATTCGATGAGATTGAAAAGGCGCATCCCGAAGTATTCCATCTGTTGTTACAGCTTTTAGAGGATGGCAAACTGACTGATGCCAAGGGTCATAGCGTCGACTTTACGAACACGATTGTCATTTTAACTAGTAATGTTGGTGCCGAGCGTATGATGAAAGAATCGAGTCTCGGGTTTCACGCGAGTACACTTTCTGATAAAAAACAACTCGACGTTGTGCATGATGAAAATGCTGCTGAAACAGAAAAAGCGCTCAGCCGCATGATGCGGCCAGAGCTGATTAATCGGTTTGATGCTACCGTTACCTTTCGTGCTTTAACCCGTAGTGATGTGGGTAAAATTTTTGATACAATCATACGCGAGCTTCAGGACCGCCTAGTCCGCAAGGGGATCAGTGTTGTCATCAAGCCAGCAGCTAAACGATTGTTGATTGAAAAAGGCTATGACGAGAAATTTGGTGCACGGCCACTTCGTCGTGCTATTCAAGATGAGCTTGAACACAGGCTGGCGGATGGTATACTAGCAGGAGAATATGAAAAAGGCAGTGTACTGGAAGTCAGTGTTCGAAAAGGCGGTATAGTTATAAATGTCGCACATGAAACAGCGTAGCGCGCTTGGTCGTATAGTCTATCTGTTTATTGCCATTTTTTGTGTGGGCGCGGCTGTTTTTCTTGTTAGCAATAAGCAATATGTTGTTGACCAGCTCAACGTCTGGCAGTTCACTCCAAGCAGTGCTGTTACCAGTCTTGCAGATCGTTCAGGCATGAATGATACCGGTAAATTCTATTTTTACGCCAGTCATCCTTCTATCGATAGTGCACAAACCTTCAATAAAGAGTGCGTTCAAAAAGAAAGCACGATGGCTATTTTAGGGTGCTATAACGGACAAAGTATCTACATTTACAATGTGACTGACGCGCGTCTGGATGGCATTCAGGAAGTGACGGCGGCACATGAAATGCTTCATGCGGCGTATGCTCGTATGGGTGATAGCGAGAAACAGCAAGTGGATGCATTACTTGAGACAGAATACAATAAGCTGAAGGAGGATAAAGATTTTGCCGACCGAGTGGCGTTTTATGAGCGTACCGAACCGGGCGAGCGCGACAATGAGCTACATTCGGTTATTGGTACGGAGATACCCAACACTACTCCAGAACTAGAAGCGCACTATAAAAAGTATTTTAGCGACCGAAGTAAGGTTGTCGCGCTTCATACGAAGTACGCAAGTGTCTTTACTAGTTTAGAGCAGCAAAGCCAGACACTTTCCGACCAACTGACACGACTTGGTAACCAAATTGAAAGCGATTCGGCGGCTTACAACACGCATGTGTCGCAGTTAAACGCTGATATTCAGGCATTTAATGCCAAGGCGAACAATGGCGGCTTTGCAACTGAAGCGGAGTTTCAATCTGAACGAGCAGCACTGGTGGCGCGCGCAACGCAGCTTGATAGTGATAGAGCGGCAGTCAATAGTTTAGTCGACCAATACAATGCCTTAAGGCAAAAACTTGAAAGCATCGCTAGTCAATCAGATGCCTTGAATCGTAGTATTAATAGTAGCCTCGCACCGGCACCTAGTCTATAATGAGATGCAATGATTAAAAGTCGAACTCAGTTCATCTGTCAAAACTGCGGCGCTAGCTATCAAAAGTGGACGGGTAAATGTGACAACTGTGGCGAATGGAATACGCTCGTAGAACAGGTAGTCGCAGGCACGGGTAAGTCTGCCGTGGCGAAAAGCGCCGCGAGTGGACATGTCCTGAGTCCTCAGACGATGCAGTCGATCTCTGCTGAAGAGACGACGAAACGCATGTCGACTGGATATGAAGATTTAGACATTGTGCTTGGCGGTGGTATTTTGCCCGGCGGGGTGTTGCTGATGGCAGGGCAGCCGGGGATCGGAAAGAGTACATTGCTTTTGCAAGTAGCAAGCGAGGTTGGTAAGACACAGCCTGTGCTGTATGCAAGCGGCGAAGAGTCTGCGAGCCAGGTGAAGTTACGAGCGGAGCGCCTGGGCGCCAATACACGTGAGCAACTGCACTTTGTGGCAAGCACCAGTGCTGATGATATTGCCGCTACGATTCGTTCAGGCGCGTATAAACTTGTTATTATCGACTCCATTCAAACGCTGAGTCTTGACGAGATTACCTCGGCACCTGGAACCGTTAGTCAGATCACTAACAGCAGCAATGTTATTATTCGCGCAGCCAAAGCAGCTGGAGCTGCCGTTGTACTGGTCGGACACGTTACAAAAGAAGGGAGCATTGCAGGTCCAAAGGTACTAGAACATCTTGTTGATGTTGTATTGCAATTTGAGGGAGACCGTTACGGTGGATTTAAGGTAGTACGTGCGGTTAAAAATCGTTACGGTTCTACAAATGAAGCCGCTATTTTTGAGATGTATGAACAGGGGTTACGTGTAGTAGAAAATCCGTCAGCAGCACTGCTTGCAGAGCGTCAGAATGCTGATGGTTCGGTTGTTATGGCAACCCTTGAAGGGACTCGGCCGCTCCTTGTTGAGATCCAGGCACTTGTCAATCCGACGAGTTTCGGGTATCCTAAACGTACTGCCTCTGGATTTGATTTGAATCGGCTCAATCTTTTGATTGCCGTGCTTGAACGGCGAACAAAACTGAATTTATCTGATAAAGATATCTATATCAATGTGGTGGGCGGACTGAAATTAAATGATCCGGCAGCTGATTTGGCTATTTGCATGGCTATTGCCAGTGCTGCGGCCGGCAAACGCTTGAGCGATGACGTTGTGGTGTTTGGTGAGGTGGGGCTCGGTGGTGAAATACGGAGCGTTCATAGTAGTGACCGACGTGTTTCAGAGGCAAAAAAGCTTGGTTTTAGCGAGGCTATCGCTCCAAAAGCCGGCCAAAAGAATTCATTTATAAAAAGTGTAGGCGACCTTCGTCAGGCACTTATAGAATACCTGCAGTAGCAGGAGAAAGAGTAACACATGGAAATAACAATTGAACTACTTCTTGTAGCGGCGGTACTCGCAATACTAGCGGAAGTGACGTACCTGGTGGTAAAATTACCACGACAAGCGCTTTCACGAAAGCAAGGGCGCCCTATCCTGGTTGACACGTCGGTCCTTATTGATGGCCGTATTATTGCCGTCGCACAATCGGGTTTCATTACCGATACATTAGTGATTCCGCGAAGCGTCATTGGAGAGTTGCAATTTTTAGCAGACAACGCCGACCACGACAAGCGGACTCGTGCTCGTCACGGGCTTGATGTTGTGACTGAACTTCAAAATATACCTCATATTACGATTGAAATCTTACAAGATGGCAGCAAAGCAAGCGAAGGTGTAGATGAACGATTACTGACGCTGGCGAAAAAACACAGTGCGGCTATCTGTACGATTGACTACAACCTCAATAAAGTTGCTGTCGTGGAGGGTATTACTGTACTGAACGTAAACGAGCTGGCCCAAAGCCTCCGCATGGCATATCTTCCAGGGGAGCGTATGCTACTAGAGCTTGTTCAAAAGGGCCAGGAGCAGCACCAAGCCGTGGGCTACTTGCCTGATGGCACTATGGTAGTGGTTGAGAACTCGCTAAAGAATATTGGCCAGAGTATCGAAGTAGAATTTATTCGCAGTTTGCAGACTGCTGCTGGTAGGATGATGTTTGCTAAGCCGATTGAAAAACCGACTCAACAAAAACAGCCGCCAAAGCAAAGGCCTGCTGGCAAAAAACCGGTCGTGCAGACTCAGATTGCGGAAGCGCCAAGGGTATATCATAGTGATAAGAACGATCATCACCTTGCAACGCGCACGGGTACGAATGCGAACCAGGCTAGGAACAAGAAGCCGCAGCACCGTCCGTACAAGCAGAAGCAGCGCACTTCCAGCGATCGTGAAACATCTCTTATAGACCTTGTCGACAAGCAGTAAATATACATCTAAGGAAAGTATCCCGTCACCTACAGCAACTGTTTAACACAGTCATTGTCTTCTGATCTTATCGATAAGAAGAACAAAGGTTCAGAGATTTCAAGCAAAACTCGACCTTATCGCGAGGGATCCGTGCTATAAAGTCGGATTCTCATGATAGGAACCAAACAAAACGTGATCTATAATATCATAATTATCTAAACCTTGAAATCCTGCCAATTTTATACATCCGACATCGGACCCTCGCTCATTCTTGTAAGTCCATAAGGGGGTCTGATGTCGGATGTCACTATCTAGCGCCTACCACTCGATTGTCGTGCTAATTCGTTTCTGGGTACGAAATTGGATGGGACGATGGCATAGAGGGCAGAGAATCTCGAGCGCATACATACCGGTGGTGCCTACAAACTTTCCGTTAAAGCGCATCTCCTCGACTACTTTACCTTCGTCGGCTGGATCAGTAGTGAAGTCGCGTCTGCATGGCACACACCTGCCATTCAGCACAGCTCCAGCCCGCTGAGTGGTCCCTAGGAATCGCTCAACCTCTCTCACGGTCCCCGCCTTCCTCATTTTGGAATGTTTTATGGCAAAGAGTATTATAAATCTAATGATCTCTTCTGTCTAGAATGCTGCCCTTGAGCTATTTTAGACTTGATTTTTCTTCAGACGGGGGCGCAATATAAAGATGTCGCACGCATTCTCTATGCATTATGTAATGGAATTTCCTATATAAATAGCACCACTCAACTGATATGGTGCTATACATTCTATCTACGCCAATGTATTGGCGAAACTGCTCTTCAAGGGCCGTCACCACTTCCCGGAGTGTAGTTCTTGGTTGCGGTTGCGGTGTAGTAGACACTGTCCGTGACCGTTGCGGTGATAGCTTGTGACGTTGTGCTTGTGAAGGTGTAGTCGGCAGAATAAGTTCCAGCAGAGGTGATCTGAGGAGTTGCTACGATAGTCTCGCCAACCTTAATTTCAAGCTGTTGCAATGGATGGGTGCCTGATACGACACTTACATTGATAGTATACGTGCTACCACTACCATGCGTGACTGTAATTGAACCCACCGCTGGCTTCGCATCATCACATTTATGAACGTCATCATCGGCGGTTGCATCATAACCACTCGGAGCGATGTAAACGTCTTTTTTAGTGATAGGGTCGGTTGTTTTTTGAACGTCAATATCGATCTTAGCACTATCTGGCGTGCAAGTTGTAGCCTTCTTCTTCGATACTTTATCGAAAGTGAGCTTGGAGTTGGTGGTACCTTGCGCTTTGTTGTACCAAGAGGGATAGAGCTCATTGTTGATGGTTTGAATGCCTGCAGGCCTTGCTATCCAATCATTAGGTTTCCATTTCCCCTCCGGACTATAGATATCTTGATGAACGTAGCGCATTACTTCATCGATGATCGGCCCCGGCATAGTGGAATTACCATTACTGAGCGGGCGCGAATCGTGATTACCTAGCCATACGCCCATCGAAACAACGGGACTGTATGTCATCATCCAAACGTCTTTAGGTTGATCACCAATATTTGACGTACCCGTCTTTGTCGCTGTTTTTATACCAGTATTACCATAGCTTAGTCCTTGGGTAATGCTTCCGAACAGTTTTTTGCGTGCGTTTGGGTCGGTCAGAATATCACTGACAATGTAAGCTGCCTGAGGGTCAATCACTTGCTTACTTGAGTCTTGCCACTTCTCAATGACCGTTCCCTGGCTATTTGTTACCTGGAGGACAGTCGACTGTGGTTTGTACACACCGCCTCGAGCGAGCGAAGCAAAGGCATTGACGTGGTCAATTTGCCGTGTGCCACACCCACCAATGGCTGAAGATAATCCTACTTGCGTTTCTTGTCCTTGGGTACAATAGTTCATATCTCCCATGGCTCGAATCGTCTGGAGTGTCGGCTGTTGGCCGGCAATATACATGGCTTCTACAGCAGGGACGTTACGAGATTGGGCTAGGCCGTTACGGATAGTGATGTTGCCAAGGAAGATACCGTCGTCATCCTTGAGCGGCGAGCCGTTGTAGATGCCAGTCTTGGATATGTCTACGTCGGGAAGAATACTTCCGCTTCCAAAGTTTGGTTTACCAGTCGGTTGTTGTGAGAAAAGTTGCGCAAAGACAAGCGGCTTCACGCTTGAGCCTGGCTGTAAATACGCTACCGCTGCATTATTTTGGCCGTATCCGGGATAACTGTAGTCACGGCTACCGTCGAGGGCAAGGATTTGCCCGGTAGCATTATCTTCTACTGTACCGGCACCGTCGTCAAATCCACCGTATTTTGGATTATTTATATAACCAAATTTCCCAGAGAACATTTTGCCCATGGCATCTTCAAGTGTATTTTGGATGCGAATATCGAGCGTCGTAGTGACGGTTAGACCACCTTGACCAACAGTTGCTTTTCCGAGCTTTTGTTCAAGTTCGTTTTTGACCATTTGAACAAAATGAGGCGCCTTTACATTTTGATACTGGTCAGCGATAGGCTTCAAGCTGTCGAGAATAGGAAATTTCTTGGCGTCGGCTGCTTGATCGGCCGTAATATAGCCCTGCTGCTGCATGTCATCTATTACCAGGTGCTGGCGTTCGATCAGTGAACTATTGCCGTCCACGTAGTAAGGGTTATATAACGTAGGGTTGTTCGGAATGGCGGCGAGAAGAGCTGCCTCAGGTATAGTGAGATCTTTTGATGATTTGCCAAAGTAGGTTTGGGCGCCAGATTCCACTCCATTGCGCCGTCCACCATACGGTGACTCGTTGAGGTACAGATCGAGAATTTGATCTTTGTTGTACATGCGCTCTACTTCAATTGCAAGGATCATTTCCTTAATTTTACGAGGAATTCCGGCCAAGCCGCGCTGTTGTGCCTCGTTGGGATCGAAAAACACTTGCTTTACCAGTTGCTGGGTAAGGGTGGAACCGCCTTGCGTGCTGCCGCCATTACTATTATTGAGGACTGAACGTAAAATACCACTTACACTGATGCCCCCGTGGCTGTAGAAGTCTTTGTCCTCAACGGCGATTGTGGCGTCCTTCATATATTTGTTGATGTCATCACCGTTGACGACGAGCTTGTAATTACCCTCTCCTTTGTCTTCCCAAAGCAGATTACCATTACGATCGGTATATTTCGTGACCGTAGTTTGAACGCGCTTGGCAAGCTCGCTTGGTCGAATTGAGTCGAGATCTTTTCGGTAATAAGCAAACAAGCCGCCAACCGCCAGTACGGCCAGAAGCACCGATGCGCCAATGATCTTCAGGGCCATAAACAGACCCTTTTTGCTAAACCAATAACCGGCTACGCGTTTTGGATGCATACGGTAGAGGAGCCGTTTGAGTGGGTGTTTTGGCAGGCTGGCCAAATATTCTGCTTTTTTACGAGCCTCTGCATCCTTCTTAGTCTTGCGCCGCTGAGCTAAGTTGGAATACACACTTAATCCGCGTGATTTGGTTGGTTTTTTAGCCACGTTTTATTGTTCCCATAAGCAATATTACTCTCCATTATAGCATTATTTTTTGCCTCGCAAACGCTTTTTTCTGCTATAATTGCGCCAGAGAACAGATAAGGAGTTTACGTGAAACTTTCCGAAGAACTTATGTGGCGCGGCTTTTCTAACCAAACCACACTAAAAGATGCATCAGAGCTAGACAAAGGCTCGATCTCTTTCTACTGGGGCGTTGATCCAAGTGCCGATAGCATGCAAATTGGTAACCTTGCGGCTGCTATGATGGTCCGTCATTTTATTGACCACGGCCACAAGGCGGTTCTGCTTGTCGGAGGTGCTACGGGTATGATTGGTGACCCTGACGGTAAAGCCGATGAACGTACCCTGAAGACTTTGGATGAGATTGCACGTAATAAGGCGGCGATCGTTGAGCAATATAAAAAGGTTTTTGCCGGCCAGGAATTTACTATCGTTGATAACTATGACTGGTTTTCGAGGATTAATTACCTCGACTTTTTGCGAAACGTTGGCAAGCACGTGCCGATGAGTCAAATGCTGGGTCGTGATTTTGTGCAGTCACGCCTGGGTGGTGATGGCAGTGGTATTAGCTATGCCGAGTTTAGTTATTCACTTATTCAGGGATATGATTTTGTACATTTATTTAACGAGTATGGTGTGACGTTGCAGCTCTGTGGTGCAGATCAGTGGGGAAATTCTATCGCTGGTGTTGATCTGATTCGTCGGCTTAAGGGTGGCGAAGCTCACGTTTACTCAACTCCGCTGGTGATAAATAAAGCAACGGGTAAGAAGTTTGGTAAAAGTGAAGGCGGTGCTATTTGGCTTGACTCCAAAAAGACAAGCGTTTACAAGTTTTATCAGTTTTGGCTGAATGTTGACGATGAAGGAGTGATTGACTATGCCAAAATATACACTCTTCTTTCGAAAGAAGAGCTCGACCAACTAGCTGAACGCCAAAAGGCCCGTCCTGGCGCACGTGAAGCGCAAAAGGTGCTCGCGCGCGAAGTTACGATATTGGTGCACGGTAAAGAGCGTTTTGAATCAGTCGAACGTGTCACGGGTGTGTTGTTTGGTGGTGGTTCTTTTGCTGACCTTACTTCTGACGATCTTGATGCTTTGGCCACTGAGATTCCTAGCGTCGCAATAGGCGGGACAATTATCGATAGTCTAGTGGCAGGGGGGATTTGCGTCAGTAATGGCGAAGCGAAGCGCTTGCTCTCTAGCGGTGCTATTTCATTGAATGGTGAAAAGGTACTTGAAGATACAAACATTTCTACAACTACTCTCTTAAAAAAGGGTAAAAATACATTTATACTTGTTCGCTAGCTAAGTTTTTTAGCGTAACATTTAGCAGTAACCCGATCGAACGTCGCTTGCGAGCTGCCTACTCAACGCGTGAACATAAGGAACGATAGGGATTATCAGCTCGCTGGCATGACTTCGGTTGTGTCGATGAATGTCTTTTGACAGGTATTACAAGTGTGAATTGGGGATGATATAATAAAAGTTCCTAACCTAACAAGAAAGGGGCCGTGCGAATGTCGCAATACGAGATAGTACGACAGCATGTTTCTGGGGCTGCTGCGAAAAATATTGAGAAGTGGCTTACCCAACCGAAATATGCCGAATATAAAGACGAGCTCATCTCTCTAATTGAGGCGAATGAGTGGCAAGTGCTTGAAGATGCATTTTTCAAAGTGATTGAATTTGGTACGGCTGGTCGGCGTGGTACCACTGGGGTTGGTTCAAATCGTATCAATAAAGTAACGATCGGTGAGTCTGCTCAAGCATTGTGCCTGTATGCCCGCTCGTTTGACATCCAGGCTGCAGCAAAAGGTATTGTGATTGCCTGCGACACACGACTTAGCTCGCCCGAACTTAGTGCATATGCAGCTCGTGTGTGTGCGGCTAATAGGTTTACTACGTATTTATTTGATAACTTTCGCTCAACTCCAGAGCTTAGTTTTGCAGTGCGTCATCTCGGCGCGGCTGCCGGCATTGTCATTAGTGCGAGCCACAATCCACCTCTCGACAACGGCTTTAAGGCATATTGGTCAGATGGTGGGCAGTTGGTTGCGCCTCATGACAAAGGTGTGCTCGACATGGCGGCGAGGCTCACAGATATTCATGTTGTTGATTTCGACGAAGCGATTAGTGAAGGCATGATTCGTATTATTGGTAAAAAGATCGATAATGCGTATATCAGTGAGGTTGCAAAGCAGGCTGAGGGTACTGATCGCAATGTTACCATCGTTTATTCCCCATTGCATGGCGCTGGTCAAACGAATACGCTTCCAGCCCTTCGGGCGGCAGGTTTCACCTCTATTTCACTCGTCGATGACCAAATGGTACCAGATGGCCGTTTTCCTACCATAGAGAACGGAAAGCCTAATCCAGAAGAAAAACTTGCAAACGAACATGCTGTGGCACAACTCCTGTCGGAAGGCGCTGATATAGCCATTACAAACGATCCGGATGCAGATCGTGTAGGCGTCATGGTAAGAGTCGATCATGAAGTGGAGTATTTGAGCGGCAACCAGGCGGCAGTGCTAGCAGCAGACTACTCGCTACTAAAGCTACAGGAAAAAAATAAACTAACACCTAAGCATTACATCGCTAAAACGATTGTCACTACGGATATGCTTGCTGCCCTTGCTGATCATTATGGCGTACATATATATACAAATATGCTGGTCGGATTCAAATATATTGGCGAATTGCTGCATAAAAAAGAGGCAACCGATGAAGTGTTTATTTTGGGGGCTGAAGAAAGTTTCGGTCTATTGAAGGGGGACTATGCACGCGATAAAGATGGCGCCACTGGTGCGTTGCCGCTTGCGGAATATGCAGCCGAACTTAAGACAAAAGGCCTGACGCTGTACGATCGTTTACTCGAGCTTTACGCTATTCATGGGCTGTACGTTGAATATCTTGCGAATGCGTATTTTATGGGGGCGGCTGGGTTTGATAAAATGCAGTCAGTGATGCAACAGTTACGTGTCGAGCCATTCGAAAAACTTGAAGGGCACTGGGTGACGGCTATTTTAGACTACAAGACGCTTGAGCGACGTGACATAAAAACTGGGCATATTACCCCTATCGATTGTGCGAAAGGTAATGTTGTTGTGCTCGAGTTTGACGATGAGCCGAGGCGACGCGTTACTATTCGACCAAGTGGCACGGAGCCTAAATTAAAGTTTTATGTCCAATGGTGGCAGCAGGCAAAAACAGAGAATATGAGGCAACAATACAAAGCCCAATATGAGCATCTTGAAATGCTCTCAAAGACGCTCGAAGGTATGTTGCTCAATTCATGAACCTTCTTTCGTCACTTGAAAAAGTCAAAGGAGTCGGGGAGAAAACGGCTGGTCAGTTTGCCTTGGCCGGATTACGTACCGTCGGTGATTTAATTGATTTTTTGCCGCGAAAGCACGAAGATTTTTCTGAGGTGGTGAAAATCTCAGACATTCATCCGGGTAAAATGACCATTCAGGCACACTGCGAGAAGATCGTGACGCGGCCAGTGCGACGGGGATTGCGCATTACGACAGCTACGCTAGCTGATGATAGTGGCAAGTTGCAGGCGGTGTGGTTTAATCAGCCCTATCGTGAAGTGCAGCTTAAAAGTGGCGAAGAATTCTATTTTTCTGGTGAGTTTGAATTTAGCTACAACAAATACCAGCTGACCAATCCAAGCTCTGAAAAAGTCAGCGAAATGCCGGTTCAAACTGATCGTCTGCTGCCGGTCTATCGGTCTATTGCCGGGTTGAAAAGCCAGCTGGTGCGAAAGATCCTGGCGGAACTACGACCACTCATAACGATGCTTCCTGAAACACTTCCCGAAAGTATAGTCAAGAACGAGAAGCTTCTATCGCGGGCCGATGCCGTACTTGGTATGCATTTTCCTAAAACAAGTGAGGATGTGAGCCAGGCTCGTGAGCGCCTGGCGTTTGAAGAGCTATTTCAGCTGCTACTTGCTAGTCAGTTAAATCGCAAGGAAAATGCCAAGCTGCTGGGCTGGCATATTCCGTTTGATCAAAAAATAGTCGCCGATTTTGTGACTAAACTTCCCTTTGAGCTAACGAACGCCCAACGGCGTGCGGCATGGGATATCATCCAAGATTTTGAGCGTCAAACCCCTATGAACCGACTGCTCCAAGGTGATGTTGGATCTGGAAAAACAGCTGTCGCGGCACTTGCAGCCCGTTCGAGTGCTCATGCTGGATTTCAAACCGCGCTGATGGCGCCGACCGAAATTTTAGCGTCGCAACACGCCGAAACACTTTCACGGCTACTTACTCCGTTTGATGTGAACGTCGGTCTGCTTACTGGAAGCGTGAAAGGCGCGGCGCGAAAAACACTTTATGAACAGATTCTGAATGGCAACGTCGATGTAGTAGTAGGTACGCACGCGCTGATTCAAGAGTCGGTGCGGTTTCATAAACTGGGCTTTGTAGTAATTGATGAGCAGCACCGTTTCGGGGTGAAACAGCGTCAAGAACTTCTAAAAAAGTCGCAGCACATGCCGCATTTACTCGCCATGACCGCTACACCAATTCCTCGTAGCTTGGCGCTGACAGTTTATGGCGAGCTTGACGTGAGTGTTTTGAACGAACTTCCAAAGGGTCGCAAACCTATCACAACGAAAATTTGGTCACCGGTTAGTCGTGCTCAGTTGTACGAAAAAGTTGACGAGGAGATCGCGAAAGGTCGCCAGGCGTATATTATTTGTAGCCTCATTGACGAGAACCCAGACAATGATGTCAAAAGTGTCCAGGCGGAATACAAAAAACTGCAAAATTCGCGCTTTGCCCATCGCAGCATTGGCCTGCTTCATGGCAAGCTGAAGCCGGAAGAAAAAGATGAAGTCATGAAGCGTTTTGTCTCGGGTGAGCTTGATATTTTGGTGAGTACCACTGTGGTTGAGGTGGGGGTGGATGTGCCCAATGCCACGGTGATGATGGTCGAAAACGCCGATCGTTTTGGCCTGAGTCAGCTACATCAGTTGCGTGGCCGCGTTGGGCGCTCGGTGCACCAAAGCTACTGCTATTTGGTAATGAGTGACAGCAGTAAGCCAAGTGAGCGCCTGCGCGAAATCGAAAAGTCAAACGACGGCTTTTATTTGGCCGAAGTCGACTTAAAACTACGCGGTCCTGGTGAAATTTATGGTCGTGCACAGCATGGTGCGCTAAATCTGCAGATCGCTACGCTATCAGATACAAAACTAATCGCTCGGGCTCAAAAAGAAGCCCGCGCATTCGTCGAATCGGGCGCGGATCTGGTACAATATAAACAACTGGCCGCACAGGTGGAACACTATCAGCGGCTAACAACATTAAACTAGCAAGGAAAAAGCAGCCTGAGGGGGCGAATTTATTTCGTCACCCAGCGCGATGGGAAAACCCTTCGGTTTGTCTCATAAGGCGAAGCCGTATGTATTCTGGAACCACATTTCGAACAAAGTCTGGCCTCGTCATTGGCGTGCATCAAAAAATTGATCGCATCGCTCGTCGACACGTTGCTACTAAAATGCCAAAACGGTATCCGTTTCCAACGACTGCAGAAATACTTCACTTTGAAGGGCTAAATGGTCCCGACGGTATTAAACGTAAAAGCCCGGCCAAAGATGAGCCTTGGCATTATATTGACCCTGACAACCCTGAAGACCGGCAGATTGTTGATATGATTAACGATCATATTTACAACATGGCCGTAGCGTTAAGAGAAAAAAACCGTGAGCGCGCTGCATTTGAAGCCGCCTGGATGGCACATGCGATTGTCGATGGCCTGACACCAGCGCACCACTATCCGCTTGATGAGAAAATTGAAGAGCTATGGGGAATGCCGAAAGAAGCGCGTATAACGATTCGCGACAAAAATATCATTCGTGGTAAAAATCGTCGTGACACGTTTTCCAAAAATTGGCAGTACTGGGGCGCTAAAGGAGTATTTACCAATCACTTTATGTTTGAATGGGGGGTGGCAACGGCCATAGCGCCGCTGCGTTTTGAGGAAAGTTCACCGAGTCCGAGCGAGTTCCAGCGCGTTGCTGATCAAGGGTTCGAAGCTACTTATTTTGAGGTGGTGCACAAGGTAGCTGACATGAAAATGTATGAGGAATTTAGCCGGCTGGGCTGGACGCGACAGCTGGGCAAAGAGACACGTGACGTATTGGTACCTGAACTTATAAAAGCCGTCACCCTCGGGTGGTATGCGGCCATCGTTATGGCGGAAAAAAGAGGATGAACGTACGGATCATCGGTGGGTTCTTGGGAGGGCGTACCATTGAAGCACCCGATACCTCGCGGACGCATCCGATGGGCGAACGAATTCGAAATGCTTTATTGAATAATGTCGGCAGTGAAGTTAAAGATGCCGAAGTGCTTGATATTTTTGCTGGCACAGGAGCAATAGGCTTTGAAGCGTTAAGCAGAGGTGCGAGCCATGTGACGTTTATTGAAAGTGATAGAGTAGCCGCAAAAGTATTAGCTAAAAATATTGCTACGCTTAAACTTCAAGATGAGACGACGCTTATTGCAACCACGGCGAATAATTGGCTGGATCAAAACGAAGATAAGCGCTTTGATCTTATCTTTGCTGATCCACCTTATCATAATGTGCAGTTTTCCACAGTCTCCCGTTATTTTGGGCTGTTAAAACCTGGGGGTCTTATGGTATTATCACACCCAGGTAGGGGTGAGGAACTTACCAGAACCGGAGTTGTTGTGGTGGACAATCGTAGTTATGGAAACGCTTTCCTCACTTTCTACCGCCGAAGTAACGCCTAAAGAGGCGTTTTTTGTTTTATGGAATGGGTTGAAAATAAATTTACGCAATCTCTAGAAATGAGCAGGAGAAGCTTGGCTGTTTATCGTGGCTGGAGCGATGAGTGGCTATCATGCGTGGTGGCTCTGCGCCGCATGCAAAATAAGCCGTATGTTGATGTTTCGCGGCAAAATGTTGCCGGTGAGACTAAAAAACTGAATGAATGGTATCGAGAAAAAGAACGGATTGCTTATTTTTTGGGCCAGCAGGCAACTGTTGTGGCGTTTGCTCATTTCACGCTAGACCGCCAGTCTGGCAGAGAGCCTTCTCATCTGTTTGACGTTGAAGTCTACGACCCAACGCTCGATAAAGAGATTCCTCAAGCATTCCTTCAAGCCATTCATTATGATCTCATGACGCGTGCCCGTTATGAGGGCGATATTTGGTCTGAGGTAGACAAAAAAGATACTGAAAAACTTCAGCTTCTACAGCAGACAAACTATAAAAAGCAGGCCGAGTTTGGAAAAAGTGTATTGATGTTGCGAAAAGGAATAGGTAGGTATTGAGTAGCGTTTCATAGATCGCTACAGTAAGAGTTGTACAGGTGTCGCCAATGCAACGGCACCTTAGTAATAATTATAGGGTGTGCTAACTTATGCCAGCACACCCTATTTTCACCTAGCTACCGTGTATTCTGTTTGATTGTTACGTCCCTGGAGCGTGATAGTGGCACCCGCTTGGTCCTTGAGGGTGACTAAGAAAGTGTTATCACTTCGAATCTCGGTGATATTTGTGACCTTCATGAGCACATCTTTACCCTTGGCTGTAGTGAAACAAACCCAGAGCCTTGGTAGTTGAAATGAAAGAGACAGCTCATGCGGTAAAACACCTGTGTAATCAGGTCGACTCGACATCGCAGCTCCTAGCGCTAGATGATGAAGCATAGTATAGCATTATTTCTATCGACTGTAGTAGGCGCGATAGGTGGCCAACCGCTGTGGTGGTGTGGCTCCTGACTATTAAAAGGGGTGTGCCAACATGCGTCGACACACCTTTTGCTCACACTACCGGCTCGTACTCTGCGGTGAGGTTTGGCTTAGAGGATGACCCTATAAACTTCACTACTTCGCCTTCACCGGTGATGCCTTCAAGAGTAAACTTACCACTCCTGAAAGGGCTGGCGTTAATAACGCGCATCCTCAGGATTTTCCCATCGGCACTTGTAAGCTCGAGCGAACGATGCTGCTTCTTAGATGCATCAAGAACGTCGTTCCAGGAGGGGCCAGAGTAGCACAAGGTCGTTTTTTCAGGCACTTTCATCTCCTCTGACGGGTAGGTGATTAAGAATACTATAACAATTTATTGCTATAGTTGGTAATTAAATAATCAATTGCTGGTGGTAAGTGCTTTTTCCTTGCCTCATCTATAGTTAGCCATTGCAGTGTGCGACCTTCTTTGGAAACAGTGATTTCCTGAGGTACATCAAGACGATACAAAAAAGCATGCCATGTATGAGTATCGGCGCCAGAGGAACAAGAGTCGCCTGATATGTTGTCGCTTATGATTTCCTGTACGGCACTTGCTTTGATTCCCACCTCTTCCTCTAGTTCGCGAATAGTCGCCTCTTGAGGACTTTCGCCTTTATCCACATGTCCTGTTGGAATAGTAAGGCCATAAGGAAAATTTCGTAGTTCGAAAAATAAATATTTACCACTGGTTTCGCGCACGAATACCCCAGCACTTTCGTGTCTTAACTCACCGTTTCGTCTTGCCAAGCTTTCAGCTCGCCGCCAATGACTACGCGCCGCGAATTAGTCTGTCCACAGGAGCGGCAATAAAACGCCACTCCATCGCCTTTTTGTACCGTTTGCACGTTCTGCAAAACAGTTTACACAATATTCATGTTTGATGTCGTCATTAACTAAAGTAAAGGGTAGTTTCATATATAGCTACGATAGTAGCGTATATCACAAAAATAAAAAGACGCTGCAAATTGCCTCGTCTAATATATGATAATTTCTGGTACACCACTGCGACCTGTCGTGGAACCAAATTGAGGGTAGCCTTCTCCTTATGTATGAGAAATTGGTGCGGCTTGGTTTTACTTATTATGACGGAAAGATAGTTGTCGTTGAGCCTGAGGAGGAAGGTAAGAATGTTTAGGTTCCTATATGTGGACTACCGATCATATATGGCGCAATATATGGCGCATATATGGCGCAAATATTAACACTGTGCTAAAATATACCTATGACCTACCGCCCGAAGTACCAGATTACCGATACACTCTTAGCTACTATCTCAGAGATCGAGGCTTTGCGTGCACAAATTAGTTCTAGCTACATTTTGCCCAAGTGTGAGATTGAGATGCGCTATCGGGCAACCGTTGAAGAAGTACATAGCTCAACTGCTATTGAGGGCAACCAACTCAATATCAAGCAGGTAGAAAAAGTACTTGCAGACGGCACCGTATTGACTCGTCACCAGTACGCCGAAATTGAGGTTAGAAATTATAAAAGAGCGTTGGAGTTCGTAGACAAACGAAAACTAACAAATGAGCCAATAACGCTTAAAGATGTCTTGACCATTCACGGCATCATTATGGACAGCTTACTCTCTGGTGATAAAGTAGGTAAAATTCGTACCGTTGACGTAGATATTGTTAATCAGGATGATATCAAGCTGTATGTAGCTCCCGAGGCATCATTACTCGATGTCGAGATTACGGAGTTACTGAGCTGGCTCAATACCAGTAACAGTATCCACCCCGTTATTGTGGCAGCGGTGTTACATTACCAGTTCGTATCGATTCACCCCTTTAGTGACGGTAACGGACGTACTACTCGTGCCCTCACTCATTTATATCTCGGGCTACGCAAATATGACTTTCGTGGCGCACTTGTGCTTGATTCATACTACCTCGCAGACAAGTCTGCCTACTACAATGCATTGCATGAAGTACAAGGTACTACCTATAGCCACGCTGCTGTCGCGGCTATAGACCCGTGGATTACGTATTTTGCTGAAGGCTTTTTATCATCCGCCAAGGTATTGTCTATTGAGGTAACACTACTATCTAGTATCATGGGTGGTAATAAACCACCAAGGCACATCAACTCCGAAGATGCCGACCTGTTGGGTTACGTAAAGCAATTTGGATCCATATCACTTGCTGAAGCTGAGGATATACTCCCGAGGGTGCCCCGACGTACTCTACAGCGCAAACTCAAAACACTTGTGGATGACGGCTATTTAGCGGTATCTGGCAACACTCGCAATACGAGGTATACGTGGAATGCCGGCGAGACTACCAAGGGTCAAGATGAAAGTACTCTAAACAAGATGATTTAATATAATATGTAGTCAGCTTTTAGTAAAAAGCTTGAGCATTAGCGCCAGACATTCGAAACTGCGATAAAAGTCGCGGCTTGGTTGGAATAGTTGAATTCATTTGGTACGCGAGAAAGGACTTGAACCTTCACGCCCGGAGGCACTAGCTCCTAAGGCTAGCGTGTCTACCAATTCCACCACTCGCGCACAATACTCATCATTATATCAGACGCGTGCGGTAAGACAAAGCTGTAAATTGATAGTGCTTGTGTTATCATAAAAGAAATGAGCAGTAGGGGTAAAAGGAATAGACATGCCAAATAAAATTGCATCGTATTTACAGGAACATATTTTAGGTGAAGTATCTACTAATGGTGCGCTGCTTAAGGCTATGAGTCATGATGCGAGCGTATTTGAAGTCATGCCGGAAATGGTTGTTTACCCAAGGGTGACAAATGATATTCGCAAAATTGCTCGGTTCACGTGGCAGCTCGCTGAAAAAGGGCATGTGCTTCCTCTAACGGCGCGCGGCGCAGGTACGGATGAAACCGGCGGGGCAATTGGTAAAGGGGTTATTATCAATACTACCGCTCACATGAACCAGCTGCTGGAGCTTGATGTAAAACAAAAACTCGTTCGTGTGCAGCCAGGAGCGAATGCTCAAAATCTGCATGATGCACTCATGATTCACGGTATTAGCGTGCCGGCGCTTCCTGCTTCGGCTGTCTACAGTACTATAGGCGGTGCGGTGGCAAACAACGCCGGGGGTCCGCTTTCTGGCAAATATGGTAGCACGGGTGATTGGGTGCAACAACTTGAAATCGTGCTTGCTAACGGCGATCTCCTTCAGACGGAGCGTCTCAGTAAGCGCGAACTAGGTAAAAAGAAAGGCCTTCAGACGTTTGAAGGCGAAATTTATCGCACGCTCGATAACCTTATCGAAGATAACAAGCAGCTAATTGATGAAAAGATTGCCGTTGATATTCGCGACAATGCCGGCTATATGTCCATCGCAAAGGTAAAGCAAAAAGACGGTTCGTTCGACCTCACGCCTCTGTTCGTTGGCGCCCAGGGAACGCTTGGTATTATTTCCGAAATGATCATGAAGAGTGATTTCATGAGCCTTCACACGGGCGTGGCTCTATTGGCATTCACAACGAGCGAAGCGGCCCGCGACGCGCTTGATCAGCTTCGCACGCTTGAACCCGCTTTTCTCGACTACTACGACGGCGATTATTTCACGCTCGCCTCCGAACAAGGCAAAGTATATGACTTTTATAAGAACCTCACCAGCACACTGCAGGCGGTTGTGATAGTGGGATTTGACGATTTTAACGAACGAGCCCGCCACAAGAAGTTGAAAAAGATTGTAAAAACGTTTGCTAAAACAGAAACATATGTTGAGGTAGCCGATGGAAATGAAGCAGTCGACTTACTTGCTATCCGCCAAGTGACTTCCTATGCCCTGATGCCGGCCTCGACTGAAGCCTCGGCACCTTCACTGTTTGACGGCGCCTACGTACCCAAGAGCCGATTTGAAGAGTTTTCGGCCGCGATTGCTACGCTAGCAACAAAACATCATGTACTCCTTCCAATTCACAATCGTGCGCTCGAATCTATCATGTACGTTCGACCGACGCTTCATATGCACAAAGTAAGTGATAAACAAAAAGTCTTTAAGCTGCTTGACGAGTATGGAACAATTGTGGCTCAATTTGGTGGCCACCTTGTAGCGGACAGTGGTGAAGGACGATTAAAAGTGCGCGATGCCTATGCGCAACTTGATGACGAGATGAAGCAATTGTTTATTGATATCAAAACGATTTTTGACCCTTACGGCACGATGAATCCAGGCGTTAAGCAAATAACCGAACTGCGCCAATTGACGAGCCATCTGCGTGCTACCTACGATTCCTCGGCACTTGCAAACTACATTCCGTATCATTAGATCTTGAAAAATAAAGGTCTGACAGTTATCATAACAAAAGCACGCGCGAGTGGCGGAATGGTAGACGCGCTAGCTTCAGGTGCTAGTGCCTTTCGGGGCGTGGAGGTTCAAGTCCTCTCTCGCGTACCAAATGAAAAAGCAGATCGGCTGGTCTGCTTTTTCATTTGGTACGGTTAGCTGCTTTGTGCCTTGAGATATATTGCATGAGTGCTTGGCCACCTATCGGTTCAAATGGATGGGATTGACAAATGGCGAGTGTCCTCACTACACTACTTCATGTGACCAATCGACATCAAAACAGAACTCGAGAAAGTCACTCATAAGCTTAGGGCGGCTAAGAACAAGCTGAATGATCCGGATTTCTTAACTAGCTTGGATGTCATACCCTAAGAAGTAGAGACCAAAGTAGTACATCCTGTTCATTTTGACACTCACTTAGGAGATGTACGGTAATGGCTAGTGCAGACGAGAAGGCCTACCGCGAGCTCGTGGCTCGGCGCGCAGAGCTTCAGGCCAAGAAAAGGCTGAGCAATCCAGAGAAGAATGAACTTGAGAAGATTGAAGCCAGTCTTGGCGACTCGACAGACTTCAAGTCTTTTCTTAAGAGGCTGACGCAGATTCGGCAGGGTGAGGCTGAAATTGCTGCGGGGAATGTCGCTTCCCTCGATGATCTTGCCGAATCGTTGAGGCGACGCGGCATCAAGGAGTAGTTTGGCGCATTTTATCCCACCGGCTGCAGAGTCAATCTCTCTGCAGCCGGTGGGAGTTTACTTTTTACGGACATGCACATTGTTGACTTTCATGTTCCATAGACAATAAACCGATCTCAGGGTTGAGTACTTAAAAAGCTCATTACGCCTGAGATATTTCATTTTTAGCAGCCCGTCCTTTGTCTTATAATAACTTGGCCCTACAAGCTCATGCTTACTTGACATAATAAGTTGAGATAAAATATAATTTCAGAGTAAAAGTAAATTAAAAGTTAAATAGATTAGTAATCATAAAAGTTTTAAAAAAGGGAGAGCATGAAAGAAAATCAACAGAGGTCTAGTCGCGGAATTGCTGTATCGATTCTGATTTTTGCGGGGTTCATGGACTTGATCGATTCTACGATTGTCAATGTGGCGTTACCATCAATTCAGCACAACCTCAACGCTACAGGCGCTGCACTCGAATGGATCGTCAGCGGTTATCTCCTGGCATTTGCAGCCTTGCTTATTATTGGGGGACGTCTTGGTGACATTTTCGGGCGACAGCGGCTGTTTCTTATTGGTATTGCTGGATTTACATTTGCATCGCTTGCTTGCGCAATTTCGCCAGATAGCAACATGCTTATTATATCGCGTATTCTACAGGGTGGATTTGCTGCGTTGATGGTGCCGCAGAGTTTATCAACGGTGCAGGCACTTTTTGCTCCCAAGGAACGTGCGCCCATATTCGGTATCCTGGGGGCAAGTGCTGGTATCGCTGCGGCAGTCGGCCCTGTCCTCGGCGGCTGGCTTGTATCATCTAATATTGCAAATCTTGATTGGCGATCGGTGTTTTTGATTAATGTACCAATCGGTATCATCATATTTGTTCTTGGGTTACTATTTGTGCCAAATACAAAGTCAAAGCATCCCTTATCGCTTGATCTTGTCGGCGTTTTTTTGGCTACTGCCGGGGTGGTCGCGATTATTTATCCGCTTGTCGAGGGTCGTCAACTTGATTGGCCGTTGTGGATATATTCGTTATTTGTGTTAGCGGTCATTGCTTTTGCGGTGTTTGCTCGTTATGAAATTATTCGACAAAAACGTACAGCGTCTGCGCTTGTGCCAATGGAGTTATTCCGCGATCGTGGTTTCTCAGCCGGTACCGTCGCGCAGCTATCATCACAGTCTGCACTGCTAGCGTTTGTGTTTATTCTAACGCTATACTTGCAGCTTGGACTGCACTTCACGGCACTTCGCTCGGGCCTGGCCCTTCTGGCCTTTGCTATTGGCTCTGTCCTTGGTACGGGTATTGTTATCCCTCTTGTAGCTAAGTTAGGAAAAGTGCTTGTATTTGCTGGAGCGGTTGTCCAAGCGGCCGGTATTCTTTGGCTTATGTCTGTGGTTCAACACAACGGAGCTGATTTGACGGTCTGGAACATTGCCTGGCCGTTGCTCCTTAGCGGCATTGGTTTTTCGGGTGTTGTTATACCACTTGTTGATGTTGCACTCGCAAAAGTACCACACGATCAAGCGGGCGCGGCGTCCGGAACGTTTAATACATTCCAGCAGGTTGGCGCTGCTCTTGGCGTTGCGATTGTCGGCGTCGTATTCTTTCACTTAATTGGAACTGACTTCTCCCAAAATAGCTTGCAAAATGGTTTTGTTAATTCGGCATGGGTAGCGGTTATTGCCTATGGCATATTGGCTATAGCATCACTATTTTTGCCAAAACGTGCCGACGTGGAAGCTCATTTGGCGGAAGAAAAAGAGATATAACTGCCAGCTCTCCATCCTCAACTTGGTTCACGTAACGTCACTTGGCATGCACGCTATTGGCTACCAAATGTGGGCGCGTTTGGCGGGTGGAAGGTAAAGGGCATCAGATTCGGTGATAGAAAAAACGCGGTAAAAATCGTCAACATTTTTGAGTATGCCATTGACGCGGAATTCCGACGACGGATGCTCGTCAACCAAGGTATATTCGCGCAGTTTTTCTTCACGAATGGCACTGCACTCCGTTCGGGCGTAGTTGACAAAGAAGAGTTGTTCGTGTGTCATTTGTGGAGTGGCGTGCTGAGAAACACTTTCGCCAAGTTGGGTACATAGCGCCTGAAAAGCGAGCTCGAGACCACCGAGATCGGCAATGCTCTCGCCTAGTACGAGCCTGCCTCTCAAGTTGAGCCCGGGCAGTACTTGGAAATGGTCTGCTTGATCGACAATACGCTGAGCTTTTTGATTAAAAGCGGCACGCTCTGCTTCTGTTTGCCACGTCCGTACATTGCCATCGGCGTCGTACTGGCTACCCTTATCATCGAACCCGTGCGTGAGTTCGTGTCCAATAACCGTACCAACGCCGCCCATATTAGCAGCGAGAGGTGCGTCGGAGTCAAAGAATGGCGCCTGCAAAATAGCTGCGGGAAAGCAGATGACCAGGCGGTTTGGGTCGTGGTAGGCGTTGACTGTTTGTGGCGTCATAAACCAATCGTCCCGTGAGGTTGGCGTATGAAGGCGGTCGAGCCAATAGCGAACTTCGTAAGCTTGGGCGGCGAGTATGTTTGCAAGATACGAGTCTCGGGTAATAGAAAGCGAGCTGAAGTCGCGCCACTCGTCAGGATAGCCAATGAGAACTTTCATGGCATCGAGCTTTTTTGTCGCATAGGCCTTTGTTGCGTCACTCATCCAGTCAAGCTCGGCAATGCGTTCGCGATAGGCTCTACGAATCTGTTCGACGATGGCTAGTACCTCTTTTTTAGAGCTTTCTGGAAAGTGACGCTCAGCATATAGCCTTCCTGTGCCGTCGCCGATGGTGTAGTCGGCTGCAAGTACAACGCGTTTCCAGAGCGGCTGAATTTTTTTGGTGCCCCCCAGGATTTTGCCAAAGAATTCAAAGTGTACGGTGCTAAACGTTTCACCTAACTCTTCGAGACAACAGTTGGCAAGGCGCCACTTAAGATATATTTTCCAGTCCTCAAGTGGCGTACTGGTGAAAGCCTCATTGACAAATACCATAAATTCTGGCTGGTCGACGGTGATTTTATCGTCGGCCTGCCACCCTAAGCTTTTAGCATAGACGTCAAAATCAATGGCAGGATAGGTTGCTTTAAGATCAGTCAATGTTGTTTTATGATAATTATTTTCCACATCCCGTAAATCTGCAGGTGTACGCGAAATAGTAGCTATGGCCGTTTCGATGCCAATGATTGTTCTCCAGAGCGCGTCACTACTTGGCGCTAGCTCTGGAAGCAGGTCATATAGTTTATGGGCGTGTGTGGCGTAAGCGTCACGAATGGCTTTCATTTTATCGCTGTCTTCCAGGTAATAATCGCGATTTGGCAGGAGCAAGCCTGACTGGTGAAAATGAAAAATATGCTGTTTGCTATCATCGTGGTCAGTGTCGACATAACTATGCCATGGACCGCTAAACCCTAGCATGTGAAGCTGGCCTATTACACCTGAAAGCTCACCTGTTGAGCAAATGGCGTCAATATTGTCGAAGATAGTGCGTAGCTCACGTAAATGCGCTTTTTCAAACTCTGTATAATGCATGCCTGTGTAATAAAAATCACGAGCCTGCTGCTCTATAGTGCCAGCTTCGTAATTGCCAGATTGGAGCTCTTCGTAGATCGTACGCATGGCATCCCAGGCTTCGTCACGTAAGATCGTAAATGTTCCCCACCTGGTTTCGCTATCTGGAATAGGATGAGAATTCAGCCATTTGGCATTAACGTACTTGTAAAAATCATCTTGCGGCCGAGTGGAAGGATCAAGCCAGTCTTTATAAAGTGGTTTTGTCATAATATACAGTATATAGTATGCTCATATAGCTACTATGGTATAGTAGCGAACGCCGACTTCTTTAGGAGGAGAAAATGGACGCGGGGTCTAAATCTCGTCAGTTCGTCGCTTTCCTCGATAAGCAGAAGTGGAATTAGCGGCATTGAACAGCTCGTTTATCTGGCTTTTAGCTGGATAAACGAGCATACTAAACTATGAGTATGGAAGAATTTATTGTAGGTATGCCACCGCACGCAGAGCCATGGCCTGAAGGGTTGCAATACGACCAAGAGTTATTGGAAAAAGGTGATCAGCGCAACGTTGAAGATAAGTATCGCTATTGGACGGTGGAAGCGATTAAGGCTGACTTAGCCAAGCGGCGCAGCGAACTACATGTTGCGATTGAAAATTGGCAGCATGACTTTAATATTGGCACCATCGTCCGCAGCGCCAATGCGTTTAACGTAGCCGCCGTGCATATTATTGGCAAGCGCCATTGGAATCGGCGCGGCGCTATGGTGACGGATAGATATCTTGAAATTATTCACCACGACACCGTAGCTGACTTTATCAGCGCTATGGGCGCCCGGCATATTATAGCCGTCGATACCTTCAAAGGAGCGTCGCCGCTTGCAAACGTACGATTGCCACGGAATGCCGTATTGGTGTTTGGCGGCGAAGGCCCCGGTCTCAGCGAAGAGATGCGCGGTGCGGCCGAATACATGGTAATGATCGAGCAGTTCGGCAGTACTCGTTCGGTCAACGTGGGTGTTGCTGCGGGAATTGTGATGTATGAATGGATGCGCCAACATGTTTTGGAAAACGATGTCGACGTGACATAATAGAAGCATGAGTAGAGCATGGCGATCTCACGAGATGACACGCATACGAGGCGAGTTCGCGGTAACCCCGCAGGTTGAGGCGGCAGTAAATGAGTTTCTTGTAGAAGACATGCAAAATCAACGTCTATATACAACGGCACAGTATGTACTTCCGGCCGTTGAATTTCATCAAAAATATGATCGTCGGGAATTGGCGGCACGTGAGGAACGCGTGCAGAAATTAGCCCGCGGCACGTTAGTGCTCGGAAAACTTCAACGTGCGCACATGTACTCCAATAAAAGTGTTCGGTTATTCTTCTCGGTTCGTCCTGAAGATCAACCACGACTCGATAAAATCTCAGAGCTTATAGGAGAAAGCATATCAAAAGGCGAACATGTCCAACATGAGCTGTATGCTGAGCTTTTGCCTGGTATGTTAAGTGAAGACCGCGAAAAGGTTCAAAACGCCATGGGCAAACTCGCATCACAACTTCGACATCCAAATGCCGCACGGCACATGCATACGAAAGAAGCTTTTATTAAATGGAAGAACATTCCCGATTACTTAACAGGCAGCTTCTTGCCAGGCAGGGCATAGCTCGATATACTGACAATATGAATCGTATGACTATCCATCATTCACATCTGTTGCCGAAGCGAGTCGGATAGTTTTTATTGCCTTTAAAACAAACGCCGAATATCGCTTCGGCGTTTTTGATATATGAAAGATAATGAGGATAAAATAATGACCACAAAAAAACGCTCATCCTTGCAACCTATAGAGAAAAATGAGACAATAGCCCCAATGAGTACGTTATCATCACAGCCGTATAAAGGGACGCGTGACTACTATCCAGCTGAAAAACGCATCCAAAACTATATTTTTGCGACGTGGCGCCGGGCAGTTCAAAGCTTTGGTTATGAAGAATACGGTGTGCCACTGTTGGAGCCGCTTGAAGTGTATGCGGCAAAATCGGGTCAAGAGCTAGTAAACGAGCAAACCTATACATTTACCGATCGGGGCGACCGCGTAGTGGCAATTCGGCCTGAAATGACACCCAGTGTCAGTCGCATGGTAGCAGCAAAACGCCAGGAGATGGCATACCCGGCTCGGCTTTTTTCGATCGCTAACTTTATGCGGTATGAGCGTCCCCAGCGAGGGCGAGAACGTGAGTTTTGGCAGTTGAATGCTGACATTTTTGGCGCAGAAGGCGCGCGAGCCGAGGCAGAAATTATTGAGCTTGGCACGGGAATGTTAAAAGCATTTGGCGCGACCGAAAACATGTATACCATTAAAATCAATAATCGAAAAGTGATTAACTTCATGATGGCGCACTACCTGGGTCTTGATGCTGTGCAGGCGCAACTCATGACTCGTTTGTTTGACCACAAAGATAAGATCACACATGAGCAGTTTCGCGATCAAGCTATCGACATCTTTGGCGAAAAAGAAGCGCCAAATGGCCTGACGAAAATCTCAAAGTTGCTCATGGCGAAAAGTATCGCAGAATTGCCTGAAGATATTCGTGAAAGTACCGCCGTCAAAGAGGTGAGAGAACTATTCGAGCTGCTCTCAAAAGCGGGCGTTAACAATGCTATTTTTGACATTACACTCATGCGTGGCCTCGACTATTACACGGGTACGGTGTTCGAATTTTTCGATACTGACCCTGAAAATCGTCGCTCATTATTTGGAGGTGGTCGTTACGATGGTCTCGTTGGCCTTTTTGGTGCTGAGCCTATCTCGGCCGTGGGCTTTGCTCCTGGCTACACAATGACTGAAATTTTCCTTCGCTCGCACAATTTGCTGCCAAAGCTCCCCTCGACCACAGAAGTGTACATGGTGGTATTGGGCCAGGCAGCCGATGGAGCGAGTGCGCTTGCGGCGCGGCTCCGTGGCGAAGGGGTCAATGTAGAGCTCGACAGCACCGGACGTAAACTTGACAAACAGCTGAAAACGGCTATTAAGAAAGAGGTTCCCTTTATTGTGTTTGTCGGCGATGAAGAGTTAAAGGGTGAAGTGTATCCATTTAAAGATACAGCGTCGAGTGAAGAGCAGAAGCTTAGTTTTGAGCGCATTGTCTCGAGCGTAAAAGATCGCCGCCGCACACACCTTGACGATCTTGACGAACTGTTCGAATAAGATAGAATACGGTTTGGTACGTTAACCGCTCTCTTACCTAAGGGGTGTATATGTCTGATGACGTTCAATACAAGAGGCTGCGAGAAATTGCTACGTCGGTAGGTCTTACCGTTAAGGCTAACATGGGTCTTCGTGACCTTCGTTACGAGCTAGAATGTAAGATTAATGAACTTTTGCACAAAAAGCATATCAGGGCCAATGCCACTATAGTGTATGGCATGGGTGCAGGTGAGCTTGCTGGTAAGCGAGCAAAAGTAGTTCGCAGCGAGATTGTATGGACGGATGGGTTTCTCTGTATGAGATTGAAACTCGAAGAAGAGCGCAGGGCTCATTCCTCCGCTGCACATATTGTCGCTTTGCATGCGACAAAGATCGCATAGTACCTGTGTTGGCCGGACACGTTCTTCCGGCCACCCTCTTGGACTAATGAGCGTATCTCTGATATAGTTATCCACGTATGAAGACGACTGTAAAACATCTATCAGAGACAAAAGTTGAGCTGACTATCACGCTCAGTAAAGACGACCTTAAAGCGGCCGAGCAAGTGGCGCTGACAAAACTTGCAAAATCGGTAAAGGTTCCCGGGTTTCGAAAGGGAAATGTCCCTCCTAGCGTGGCCGCAAAACATGTTGACCCGGCAATGCTGGCCGAACAGACACTCGAGGACGCACTCTCTAAAGCGGTTGCCGAAAGCTACATGAACGAAAATATCCAGGCGCTTGACCGTCCTGCTGTTGAAGTGAAGAAGTACGTTCCTGGCAGTGAACTTGAGTTTACGGCTGAAGCCGAAATTCTTCCTAAAGTCACACTAGGCGACTACAAGAAGCTAAAGGTTACTAAGAAAAAGACCAGCGTTACCTCAAAAGAAATTGATGAGATTATCGAGCGAATGCGTTCTGGTTTTGCTGAGAAAAAAGAAGTCGAGCGTCCTGCTAAAGATGGCGACGAAGTAAAGATTGATTTTATTGGCAAGAAAGATGGTGTTGCCTTTGACGGTGGTACCGGTACGGATTATGACCTCGTCCTCGGTAGCAATTCGTTCATCCCCGGATTTGAAGAAGGTATTATTGGTAAAAAGGTTGGCGAGACATTCGACCTCGAGCTAACCTTTCCAGAGGAGTACCACGTTGCCGATCTAAAAGGTGCCAAAGTAACCTTTACGACGACCCTCAAGGGCATCATGGAAGTCGTACTGCCCGAAATAAATGATGAATTTGCTGCGAAGGCCGGTCCGTTTAAGACCGTTGCCGAACTAAAAGAGGACATCAAACGCGAACTGACCGCTCAAAAAGAGCGCGAGGCAAATGAAATTCTCAAAGATGACCTCGTAAAGCAACTGATAGCCATAAGTAAGGTGCCAGTACCAGCCATCCTTTTGAAAGATCAAGCTGAGTCTATCGAACGCGATATGACACAGAACTTGATGTATCAAGGCCTTTCTCTTGACCAATACCTTGAAAGCAAAGGGTTCGCCAGTAAAGAAAAGTGGCTCGAGACAGAGGTTCACGGTGCAGCCAAAAAGCGCGTTCAAGCTGGTCTCGCCCTTGCAGAGCTCAGTAAAGTAGAAAAGATTGAGGCGACAAGCAAGGAACTCGACGAACATGTTGCCCTATACAAAACACAATACGCTAACAATCCAAAAATGGTAGCCCAGTTCGACCAACCAGAAGCTAGGCGGGATGTCGCCAACCGATTGCTGACTGAAAAGACAGTCGAGCGTCTTCTTGAGCTAAACGTTGTCTAAAGTGAAAACCCCGCCAATGACGGAGCTTTCACTCCTCCTGACGGGGACGGACGTTACGAGATGGTTATATATACCTCGCGCCAAGGAGTGACGCGCACTTCCTTGACTGGTAAAGAAATCCGGCAATCCTCCCTGTCTCTACCCTGGCCAATCATGAGTATACTCGGGTTAGTGAACACAAGGTCATAGAAGCCATTCTTCTTGCCGCGAGCAGCTCCTGAAGTGGTGGCGTTGTTTGCGAAGACCATGAGCTTTGAGGGCAAGCAGAGTTGGTTCAGCGCTTCATTACCAAAATCTACCCCTTCACTAAACGTCTGGCTGTATGCAAAGTGCACACACAGTAAGTTGCACAGCGGCCTCTGGGCCAGTGTCTCTGTGGCAAGAGCGTTACGTCGAAAGAAGTCGTTCACTTGCTTTGGAGTGTTATTGACTGGTGACAGCTCTTTTCCGTTGAGGCCATACAGTGAAACTGCGCGTTGAACCTCTGGATGTGTCAGCGGATTGATGGCTAGCGTTTTTCGGCCCTGTCGTTCCACGGATACCTCCTGCGTATTGTCTGCCTGGTAAGTAATAGCACAATGAGACGACGGATGTCAATTACAAACAGTTTAGCACTCTCTTGCCTTGAGTGCTAAAAAACGTGTATACTAACTACATGAATAAGCCAGCAAACTATCTTATCCCAACTGTTATTGAGCGCACGCATGAGGGTGAGCGCTCGTTCGATATTTATAGTCGTCTATTAAACGAGCGTATTATCTTTTTAGGCGAGGAAATCAACGAACATACCGCTAATATTGTTGTGGCACAGCTGCTACATCTTGCCTATGACGACCCAAAAAAGGACATCAAACTATACATTAATAGTCCCGGTGGCGTCATTTATGACGGTTTTGCCATTTATGACACAATTCAATACATCGCGCCAGACGTTATGACGATCGGTATTGGCCTTCAGGCAAGTATGGGGTCGTTCCTACTTAGTAGCGGTACGAAAGGCAAACGGTTCGCGTTACCAAACAGTCGTATTATGATCCATCAGCCTTCTAGTGGTACTCAGGGAAAGATTACCGACCAGGAGATTACGCTTCGCGAAGGGCTGTTCCTCAAACAGCGTATTAATGAAATCCTAGCGAAGAACACCGGGCAAAAAGTGTCGAAAATTGAAAAAGACATGGAACGTGATTTTTGGATGAGTGCCGAAGAGGCTAAAACCTATGGCCTCATTGACGATGTTATTACCAAGGCGTAATATAATAACACAATGAATGCGTTTGAAAGTAAACCAGTACGTGCATATAGCGAAAAAACGTCGGCAGCTCATTTAGCCGAGCACTTTCAGGTATCGAGCGGTCGACTTGAGAAAAAGACTATTTTTTCAGTTGTGCCTGCAAATTATCTTTCGTACGGTAGAAAATATGAACACACTGGTAGGTTACTTGCTGTTCAACCGCAGGACCGCAAAGAGCAAGTGTACGAATTTGAAGCAACTGCTTCAGAAGATCCTCGAATACTTGCCATGCTGGCTCATTCAGCGTTTATCGATTTAGCCATCGAAGCTAATCGAACTAGGAAAGAAACAACTGTGTTTTCTCTGATTCCAACAAAAGGCGTGCACCAAAGTCGCGTTAACCTTGCGCGCAAGCAGCAAGAGCAAGTACTTGACATGGCGCCCTACTCAAAAGCAACATATGATGAGGAAGGTAAATTAGTTGGCGATCAAACGCCGCTTTTGACCCGAAAAGGTGAGATTATCATGCTTGGAGGTACTGCTCTGGAGATGGTAGGAAACTCACAAATAGCTCTTGAAGAACATAATCTATATCAGGTTCACGCTAATCTTTCCAAAATTGCATAAAACCTCTTGACGATTTGCTAAATATACCCCACAATGTGTATTAAGAAGTAGTGTAGCTGTGGTTATGTGTGCTCTCCGGACGAATGGCATCGTACGGTAAAGACAACCATGGCAGGAATCTTCGGCGCCGATTCTATTAATCACTAAACAATTTACATAGCGAGGAGCTTAACGCGTGGCAAAAACCCAGCCTAACGCGGCAAAGCGTGTCTTCTTTACTAAAGACGACACGGCACTGCCGCTACCAAACCTCATCGCTCACCAGAAAGATTCTTGGCGTGAATTCGTCGAGACTGGTTTGAGCGAAATATTTGCAGAACTTAACCCGATCGAAGATTACACCGGTCAGAAGCTCGAACTTCGTTTCAAGGGATATGAGTTCCAAGATCCAAAAACGAGCGAGAAAGATGCAAAAGAAAACAACCTTACGTTTGACGCACCACTTCATGCAACAGTTGAGTTGACAAACAAAGTCACGGGTGAGCTAAAAGAGCAAGAGATTTATCTTGGCGATTATCCATGGATGACCGATCGCGGCACCTTTATTATCAACGGCACTGAACGTGTAGTCGTTTCGCAGCTTATTCGTAGCGCTGGTGTGTTCTTTACCGCTGATAACGCAAACGGTCGCAAGCATTACGGTGCGAAGCTTATTCCAGGTCGTGGTGCATGGCTCGAATTCGAGACGGCAACCAACGGCGCCCTTTTCGTAAAGATTGATCGCCGTCGCAAACTGCCTGTCACAACGCTTCTTCGCGCGCTTGGTCACAACAAAACCAGTGAAATCAAAAGCTTGTTTGAAGATGTAGATACCGGTGAAGTCAAGTACATTGATGCTACGCTTGACAAAGACCCAGCCCGTGGCTCAAACGAGGCTCTTATTGAGGTATATCGCCGTCTTCGTCCGGGCGACCTCGCTACCGTCGACAACGCACGCAGTATGATCGAGCGTATGTTCTATGACTTCAAACGCTTCGATTACTCTCGCGTGGGTCGCTACAAGCTGAATCAGCGCCTTGGGCTTGAAGTGCCAAATACTACCGAAAATCGTATTTTCCAAATGAGCGATCTTATCGCGATTATTCGTGAGATCATTCGCCTCAATAACACACAAGATCCAACTGACGATATTGACGCGCTTTCAAACCGTCGTGTCAAGCTCGTTGGTGAGCTTGTTGCTCGTCAGTTCCGCGTTGGTATGCTCCGCATGCAACGCAACGCCATGGACCGTATGAGTATGAGTGATATTGAAGCTGTGACTCCTGGTCAACTTATTAATGCCCGGCCTGTTGTTGCTGCGGTACGCGAATTTTTCGCAAGTAGCCAGCTTTCATCACTTCTAGAAGAGGTTAACCCGCTTTCTGAGCTTGCCCAAAAGCGCCGCTTAAGCTCGATGGGTCCTGGTGGCCTTTCCCGTGAGCGTGCCGGTCTTGATGTACGTGACGCGCATCCAACCCACTACGGTCGTCTCTGCGCCGTGGAAACTCCAGAAGGTGCCAACATTGGTTTGGTGCTCAACCTTGCGACGTATGCCCGCGTCAACGAGTACGGTTTTATCGAGACTCCCTACCTAAGGGTAGTAAATGGTAAAGTAACTGACGAAGTTGTCTACCTGGACGCTTCGCAAGAGCTTGGTGAAGTTATCGCTGACGCTGGTGCCGAGCTCAATGCTGATGGCACATTCGTGCAAGAGCGTGTGAGTGCCCGCAACAACCTCAACCCAGAGCAAGTTGACGTATCAGAAATTACCTTCATGGATGCCGCACACAAGCAAATTCTTGGTTCAACCGCGAGTCTGGTGCCATTTATTGAGAAAAACCGTGTTGACCGTTCGCTTACGGGTTCGAACATGCAGAAACAGGCTGTGCCACTGCTCACCCCCGAGGCTCCTATTGTTGGTACGGGTATTGAGGCTGAGCTTGCCAAAAATACCAGTCAACTTATACTCGCCGAAGGTGATGGTGAGGTTATTCGAGCTGATGGTGATGAAATTCATGTCAAGTACAAAGACGGTGTTAAGGTGTATGAGCTCGTTCACTTTGCAAAGAGTAACGACGACCGTTCTATCAACCAAAAGACCCGTGTTATGCGCGGCGACAAGGTAAAGAAGGGCGATGTCTTAATTGAAGGCGCTTCAATTGCTAATGGTGAACTAGCTCTTGGCCGCGACCTAAAAGTAGCCTTTATGCCTTGGGGCGGGTACAACATGGACGACGCTATCGTCCTTTCTGACCGCATCGTTAAAGAAGATGCGCTTACGAGCATTAACATCAAAGATTATAGCGTTGAAGTTCGTGAAACCAAGCTTGGTCCAGAAATTGTCACTCGTGATATTCCAAACGTGAGCGAAGAATCGCTTCGTCACCTTGATGAACACGGTATTGTCCAGGTTGGCTCAGAAGTAAAGGCCGGCGATGTGCTGGTTGGAAAAATTACGCCAAAGGGTGAGCAAGAACTCTCAAGTGAAGAGCGCTTGCTGCGTGCTATCTTCGGTGAAAAAGCCAAAGATGTTCGCGATACCTCGCAGCGTATGAACAACGCTGGTGGCGGTAAAGTTGTCGGCGTAAAGATCTTCTCACGCGAGAATGGTCACGAGCTTAAAGCTGGTGTTCTCATGCAGATCCAGATTTTCGTTGCTCAACTCCGCAAAATTAGCGTTGGTGACAAGCTTGCTGGTCGCCACGGTAACAAAGGTGTTGTTGCGCGTATTCTCCCTGTAGAGGACATGCCATTCATGGAAGACGGTACTGCTGTTGATGTGGTATTGAACCCACTTGGTGTGCCAAGTCGTATGAATATTGGTCAGCTATTTGAAACTCACTTGGGCATGGCTGCACAAGCACTTGGCTACAAAGTAGCAACTCCTCCATTTAACGGTGTGCCAAACGACGTCATCTCTGACGAACTTGAAAAGGCTGGCTTTGCTCGTGATGGCAAATCACAGCTATTTGACGGCCGTACCGGTGAGCCATTTGAAGAGCGAACCACTGTTGGTGTGATGCACATTATTAAGCTCCACCACATGGTGAGCGACAAGATTCACGCTCGCTCAACCGGACCATACACGATGGTGACGCAACAACCACTCGGTGGTAAGGCGCAAAACGGTGGTCAGCGCTTTGGTGAGATGGAGGTGTGGGCACTTGAAGCATACGGCGCCGCTACTACACTCCAGGAAATGCTTACTATTAAGTCTGACGATGTGTACGGACGTGCAAAAGCGTACGAATCTATCATTAAAGATGAGCCAATTGTTGGTCCAAAACTGCCAGAGTCATTCAATGTGCTTGTAAAAGAACTGCAAGGTCTTGGCCTCCGCGTTGATCTCCTTGACGAGACGGAAGATGCCATCGTTGATGCCGAGCAAGTTATCGCAAGTGCCGGTCCTGCCGACAAGACGGTTCCAACCATTCCTGACAGTGACGATGACGATGCAGTGCTAAACGAAGATGATCTTGGTGACCTCGAAGAAGGTATTACCATACAGGATATTGATGAAATAGAAGATTTTAAGGAGGAGGCGTAATATGTCGCGCGTTATCGCAAATAACGGACTCATCGATTTTGACGCAGTCCGCCTGGCAGTCGCTAGCCCTGAGGACATTCTCAAATGGAGCTACGGCGAAGTTACGAAGCCAGAAACCATTAATTACCGAACGCAAAAACCAGAACGCGATGGTCTATTCTGTGAGCGTATTTTCGGACCAATCCGAGACCTTAACCCCTACGACAATAAGCTAAAAGGGGTTCGTTCACGCGAAGCTGCTGTTGATAAGAACGGTGAACTTGTCACAAAGAGTATCGTTCGTCGCGAGCGCATGGGCCATATTCAACTGGCGGCTCCAGTAGCGCATATTTGGTTTATGCGGGGTACTCCAAGTGCGATGAGTTTGCTACTTGGCATTACTGTTCGTAACCTTGAGCGTATCGCGTACTTTGCTACCTATGTAGTACTGAGCGTCAATGTTGAAAAGCGTGACCAAATGCTGGCTGATCTGGAAGCTGAAACAGAAGCAGGTCGTACAGCCATCAAAATCCGCTATGAACGTGAAGCGGGTAGCGACGGCGCTGATGTAAAGGCGCTCGCCGAACAGCAGTCACGCGAAGTTGAAGAACTGAATGAAAGCTACACAATCAAGAAAGCACAGCTCGAAAGCCTTGTTAAAGGCGCACTCATCAGTGAAACCGACTTCCGTAACCTACCTGAAGAATACGAAGAGCTTGCTGAAGTTGGTATGGGTGGCACGGCAATCAAGGCCTTGCTTGATGAAATTGAACTACCAGTTCTTATTGCCCGACTCAGCGAAGAGGTTGAAGGCGCAAAGGGTCAACGTGAAAAGAAGCTCCTTAAGCGTCTCAAGGTGCTTGAGGGTATGCAAGCTGCCGGCATCAAGCCAAACAGTCTTTGCTTGACTGTGCTTCCCGTTATTCCACCAGACCTGCGTCCGATGGTACAACTTGCTGGTGGCCGTTTTGCCACAAGTGACCTTAATGATCTTTACCGTCGTGTTATTAACCGAAACAACCGCCTTAAAAAGTTAATTGACCTGAATGCTCCTGAAGTAATTCGTCGCAACGAAATGCGTATGTTACAGGAAGCCGTCGACGCGCTTATTGACAACAGTGCTGCCCGTGGTGGCCGTGCTGTCAATGCAACTGGTGGTCGCCGCCGCCTCAAGAGTATCAGCGACATGCTAAAAGGTAAGCAGGGTCGTTTCCGCCAGAACCTTCTTGGTAAGCGTGTGGACTACTCTGGTCGTTCGGTGATTGTGGTTGGTCCAAAGCTCAAGATTCATCAATGCGGTCTTCCAAAACAAATGGCACTCGAACTATTCAAGCCGTTTGTTATTAGCTGGCTCATTCGCAACGAACATGCGCACAACATTCGTTCAGCAACTCGTCTGATCGAAGCGGGCGATACACTCGTGTGGGATGCACTCGACGCTGTCATTGAAGGCAAATACGTACTTCTTAACCGTGCGCCGTCACTTCACCGTTTGTCTATCCAAGCCTTTCAGCCAGTGCTGGTCGAGGGCAAGGCAATCCAACTGCACCCATTGGTTGCAAACGGATTCAACGCCGACTACGATGGTGACCAGATGGCTGTTCACTTGCCGCTTTCAAAGGATGCGCAGCGTGAAGCCCGTGAGCTTATGAGCGCAACCAATAACCTTTTGAAGCCTGCTGACGGTTCGCCAGTGCTTAACATTGGACAGGACGTTGTGCTCGGTAACTACTACCTTACCTACGACAAGCCGAGCGCTCGCTCTAACATCGTCAAAGCCTATAGCTCAGTATATGAGGCTGAAATGGCATACGACAAGGGCGTACTGCAACTGCAGACTCCTATTCGTGTGCTGGCTAAAGGTGAAGTTCGCGACACGACACTTGGACGCGTGTTCTTTAACGAGATCTTGCCTGCAGACTTTACCTACGACAACTCTGTACAGAGCAAAAAACAGCTTAAGCGCGTTTTGGCTCAGATCTTCAACACCTACGGCGCCGAGGAAACTGCTAAAACCGCTGACCGCATGAAAGGTCTGGCCTTCCGCTTTGCAACCATCGCCGCTGTATCTACTGGTAAGGACGACTACATTCAGTTTGAAGAAATTCCTGAGTTTATCGCTGAGGGTGACGCTAAAGCCGCCCTCATTAGCGAACAATTCAACCAAGGTTTAGTTACTGAAGATGAGCGTTACAGTCTTACCGTTGCCGCATGGCGAAGCATTGACCGCAAAGTGACAGACTTCCTCCAAGACAAGCTCAAAGACATGGATACCAGCATTAGTGTGATGGTGAACAGTGGTGCGCGTGGTGATATTTCAAACGTCAAGCTCGCAAGCTCGATGGTAGGTATCATGGTGGATGCAACCAACCGCGAGATTGAGCTCGCGATTCGCAGTAACTACAAAGACGGTCTTTCGTCGCTTGAGCAGTTCGTGGCCACCCGTGGTGCGCGTAAGGGTCTGATTGACACCGCACTTAAGACAGCCGACTCAGGGTACCTAACTCGTCGTTTGGTTGATGTGTCGCAAGATGTCTTTACGGTTGAGGATGAGTCTGGTGACGATGACGGCTTTGCGATTTACCGCAACGAGTCAGAGCTTACTATGATTAGCTTTGCAAACCGTTTGTTCGGTCGCTTTACAGCCGAAGAAATCCCTGGTCACATTGGCAAAGACGAGCTCATTACCCGCCAAGTTGCCGATGGTATCGAGGCTGATAACACTATTGACGCTGTAAAGATTCAAAGCGTACTTTCTACCAAGAACCTCCGTGGTATTCCACAGAAGAGCTACGGTATCGATATGGCAACTGGCCGCTTGGTGGCAAAAGCACAGCCGGTTGGTGTGATCGCTGCTCAATCTGTAGGTGAGCCTGGTACGCAGTTAACTCTCAAGACCTTCCATGCCGGTGGTGTAGCTGGTGGTGACATTACCCAGGGTCTGCCTCGTGTCGAGGAGCTTTTCGAAGCACGTTCACCAAAGGGTCAAGCGCACATGACCGAAGTAACCGGCTTGGTTGATGTATGGGAAGATGGCAAAAAGTACACCGTGCAGGTTACTCCAGCCGCCGGCCACGTTGAGCGTATTCCACTTGATGGTCGCAAGATGAGCGTCAAAGCCGGTAGTAACGTAAAGGTGGGTGACGTCCTCGCTTCTGCTGACGGCGAGGCAAAGCCGTTGGTTGCACCATTTGACGGTGTCGTTGAAGTTGCGGAAGATACGTTGGTACTCGCAGCAAACGCTGGCTCACCAGTTCGCTACGAAATTCCTGGCTCAACGCAATTAGTCATAAAGGCTGGTGACAGCGTCGAAGCGGGTGATCGCCTGACGATCGGTTCACTCAACCTACACGACCTCATGCGCCTGAAGGGTACTGAAGCAACTCAGCGCTACATCATTAACGAAGTGCTTCGCATTTACGCCGCACAAGGTCAAGATGTTGCCGACAAGCACCTCGAGATCATCGTGCGTCAGATGTTCAGCCGTGTTCAGGTTGAAGATCCGGGCGATAGCTCGTTTGTGATGGGCGACATTGTATCGAAGGCCGCAGTAGTTGAAGCGAACGCCGTACTGGCCGCCGAAGGTAAGGAACTTGCGCAGTATACTCAGTTACTGCTCGGTATTACTAAGGTGTCTATCTGGAGCGATAGCTGGCTCTCTGCCGCATCATTCCAAGATACAACTCGTGTATTGATCAATGCCGCAACTAGTGGCCGTGCTGACCGCTTAAATGGCTTGAAAGAAAACGTCATCATCGGACGCAAGATTCCTGTAGGAACCGGTGCTGAAGAAGATGTTGACGAAGAGGCAGGTCTAGCTGACGAAATCTCTGAGGATATCGCTTTAGCTGCGTAGCAATAAGATAAACATATATAAAAATACCCGCTCCTCATGCGGGTATTTTTATATATGTAGTTGTTGACATGAACATAAATGGGATCTATGATGATATACGCACAGCATACACAGAACGCTTCCAAAGGAGCACTGACGATGTGTAAGATCAATACGTTCGCCCAGGAGGCAATGAAAATCATGGAGGCCGAGGAGCCGCGTTTGCTTGAGCGGCTGCACCAGATTTTCGGCCTCGTCCGTGGTTTTCAGCAAAAGTTCGAAGAAGGCTCGTTCTTCTTCGCGCTTCAGCTGCTATGGGACAAGGAGGACTACGTGTTCTTCCTGAGGGAGCTTGGAGCATTTCTCCAAGAACACGAGTTCATCGGGGTACCCGCCCGAGTGTGACGTGCTGGGGACAGGAAGCGGCAATGCGCCGCTCCTGCCCCTAAATACAACTTGATATATAGCGACTCATCTGGTACACTACTAGGTGAGTTTCCTCTTTTTAGGCCTCAAGACGAAAGAATGTGTACACGCCTTCGGGATGCTAAAAAGAATGACACGAGGCGGAGATGCTGACTCCAAATCGTAATGCCAGAGACACCCTTTGTCTCTTTATTTAATGAATAACAGGAGTTTTCATGCCAACTATTAACCAGTTAGTGCGAAAGCCACGCAAGATTGCTAATAAAAAAAGCAAGTCACCTGCGCTTGGCCGTATCCACAACGCACTTAAAACTCGTTACTACGACCAAGATGCCCCATTAAAGCGCGGCGTATGTATCAAAGTAACTACTAAAACTCCACGTAAGCCAAACTCGGCACTTCGTAAGGTTGCCCGTGTGCGCCTTACTAATGGCCAAGAAGTCTGGGCATACATCGGTGGTGAAGGTCATAACCTCCAAGAACATGCTTCGGTGTTGGTTCGCGGTGGTCGCGTGCCAGACCTTCCAGGTGTGCGCTACCACATTGTACGTGGTGCACTTGACCTTCAGGGGGTTGCAAAGCGTCAACAAGGCCGTTCAAAGTACGGTGCTAAAAAGGAGAGCAAATAATGCCTCGTAAAGTGACCAAACGACTCCAACGCGATCTCAATCCAGATCGCAAATACCAGTCTGTACTCGTACAGCGTCTTATCAACAAATCAATGCTCGACGGCAAGAAGTCAATCGCAGAACACGCCGTCTATGACGCGCTCGAGAAGGCTGCTAAAAAGCTTGATAGTGAAGATCCAATGGCCGTATTTGAACGTGCACTACGGAACGTATCACCAAACTTTGAAGTAAAATCTCGTCGTGTTGGTGGTGCTAACTACCAGATTCCATTCCCAGTTCAGGGACACCGCCAACTACACTATGCCTTTAGCTGGTTGGTGCAATCTGCACGTGCTCGCAGCGGCATGCCATACTCACAGCGCCTTGCGCTTGAGATTGTCGACGCTTACAACGAAGCTGGTGCAGCTTATAAGAAGAAAGAAGACACCCACAAGATGGCTGAAGCAAACCGTGCATTTGCACACTTTGCACGTAGCTAATCAAGCTAAGCAATAGGCCAAAAACCACTCTCTTCAAGGGTGGTTTTTGGTTAGAGTGAAAAGTATAACGCCAAGTAGTACGTGGCTATATTACTGTCGACACATTGAAATACCCGCGACCTCGGGCATTTCACATGCTTTGGTTGCGGGTGGGGCTGTAAGGTCGTACAGTTTTTATTGGAGACGATTAAGCTCTCTCGATGATTTCTCTCACAGCGACGGGGCCTAATGCCCAACATTCACCGTTGATGATACCACGACAGTTGGCTATGCGGTCACAGAACGCCTTTTTCATCTTCGCAATACGAGGACTGTAAGTCGAATCTCTGATTACAGAGGAGGCCTCTTTACTTGCCTCGGCAATCTGACGTATCTTTACTGCTAAAGCAGAGTCTATTGGTAGTACCAAAGAGTCTGACTCTACGAGGTTTTGGTACTCTCCTCGGCTATCAGATTCACCGAAGGAAACGTACGCCTCCGTTTCTGTGCATAGACCCTGTCTGTTACTCGTACAACTTCCTGTACGAAAGCTAAAAGGCGCAGCACGAAGATCAGGGATACACCCCAATGGGGATGTCGGGCAGATTGGAGGTACGAACACTCCTCTACGAAACATCATAATTTATAAAATAACACATTAATCTTTTTAAGTCAAAATAGAAGTAGTAGTACGTTGGCTTTATGTTCACATATAGCTTGGAACAGGGTAGCTGGTAAGGATACTAAAAATCTGCTATACTAATCAGGAAGCGCTATTTTTGATGGCAAAAAATATAATTAAATAAAGGAACCTTCCTCATGGCTCAAAAAAATGTCCCCCTACAGGACTTTCGAAATATTGGTATTATCGCGCATATTGACGCTGGTAAGACAACTACCACTGAAGGTATTTTGTATCGTACGGGAATTAATCACAAAATTGGCGAGGTACGTGGTGCTGATGGCGATAGCGCGACGACCGACTGGATGGCACAGGAAAAAGAGCGTGGTATTACCATTACCTCTGCTGCCGTGACTGCGTTTTGGAAAGATCACAAAATCAACATTATCGACACTCCTGGCCATATCGACTTTACCGCTGAGGTTGAGCGTTCACTTCGCGTACTTGACGGTGCAGTGACTGTGTTTGATGGCAAGATGGGTGTTGAACCGCAGAGTGAGACCGTATGGCGTCAGGCAAACAAGTACGGTGTGCCTCGTATTTGTTTCATCAACAAGATCAACCAAACGGGTGGCGACTTCTACAAATCTCTCGAGAGCATTCACCGTCGTCTTTCAAAGCACGCACTTCCTGTCCACCTTCCAATTGGCTTTGAAAAAGATATCAACGGTCTGGTTGACCTGGTTGATATGAAGGCCTATACGTACGGTGATTACACCGACAAAGCGCTTGTTCAGGGTGAAATTCCGGCTGATATGCTCGAAAAAGCCAAGCACGCTCGTAGCCTGTTGGTTGAGGCGGCAGTCGAAGCAGAAGACGAACTATTTGAACGCTTCCTTGAGCAAGGTGAAGAGTCTATTACGATCGAAGAACTCAAACGTGCGCTTCGTAAGCGCGTTCTTGCTGGTGATTTTTACCTTGTCACTGGGGGTGATGGTCGCGGCGTTATCGTTGAAAAAGTACTCGACCTGGTGGTTGATTACCTCCCAAGCCCACTTGACGTTGAGGCCATTTGGGGAACTAACCCTAAAACCGGCGAAGAGATTCAGCGCAAGCCGGATGATAAAGAGCCGCTTGCTGGTCTCGCCTTTAAAATCGCAAGCGACCCATTCGTTGGTAAGCTTATCTTTGTGCGTGTGTATAGTGGTAAATTGACCGCTGGTAGCTACGTGTTGAACACTACAACAGGCAACAAAGAGCGCGTTGGTCGTATTGTGCGTATGCACGCCGACAAACGTGAAGATATCGACATGATTGGTGCCGGTGACATTGCTGCGGTCGTAGGCCTAAAAGATACGTTCACTGGTGCGACGCTCTCTGATCTTGCACACCCAATCACACTTGAATCAATCGAATTCCCAGAACCACCTGTATCAATTGCGGTTGAGCCAAAAACGAAAGCCGACCAAGAAAAGATGGGCGTTGCACTTGGCCGCCTGGCCGAGGAAGATCCAACCTTCCGCGTACATACTGATGAAGAAACCGGTCAGACGATCATGTCGGGAATGGGTGAGCTACACCTCGACATCTTGATTGACCGTATGAAGCGTGAATTTAACGTTGAAGCTAACGTTGGTGAGCCACAAGTTGCTTTCCGCGAATCAATCAAAGGCACCTCTGACGTTCAAGGTAAGCATGCCAAGCAATCTGGTGGCCGTGGTCAGTATGGTGACGTATGGATCCGCTTTGAGCCAAATGAACCTGGTAAAGGCTTTGAGTTTACCGACGCTATCAAGGGTGGTGTCGTTCCTCAAGAATACCGCAAGCCGGTTGAGCAGGGCGTTATTGAAACACTCAACGGTGGTGTGATTGCCGGCTACCCAGTGGTGGATGTCAAGGCAACCCTCTACGATGGTAGTTACCACGATGTGGACTCAAGCGAACTTGCCTTTAAACTGGCAGGTAGTCTGGCTGCTCGCGAAGGTATTAAGCAGGCGAAACCGATTCTTCTTGAGCCGGTTATGAAGGTTGAAGTAACAACTGCTGAAGAGTTCATGGGTGATGTCATCGGTGACCTTAATGCTCGCCGTGGTCGCATCGACTCAATGGAAGACCTCCAGGGCGGCGCTAAACTCATACGTGCCTACGTGCCTCTTGCAAACATGTTTGGCTACACGGGCGACCTTCGTTCAATGAGCCAGGGCCGTGCAGCTTCAACAATGGAGCTTGCGCAGTACGAAGAAGTGCCACCAAACGTTGCGCAGGAAATCATCGAGAAGCGTTCTAAATAACGCTACTCTCATAAGAGAAATACGCCACGACAGACAGTGGCGTATTTTAGTTGGCCGGAAATAGAATCGAAACGACAGACTAGGTTGGAAAAGAAATATGGTTGCTTCGAAAGGAATGATACAATATAATCCTTTTGAGCTGGCGCCCCGTCCCCTAGGAGGTGAGAAATGCTTAGAGACTATAATCTCTATACATTGAGCATGCAATTGGAAGAGCTTGTAGCGGAACTAGAACAAATATGTCTCAGTACCGAGCCATCTCGCTACAAGTCTATTAAGGGTCGGTATGACTCGACTAGACGAATCCATAAAAAGCTACAGAAAGCTCGAGATAAGAACGACGAACTCCTCGTTGCTGAATACGAAAAGTTGCTTATCGGTTGTCCGTCTTTAGAAGAATTGGATCTCGAATGTAAAAGGCAACGAGCATACCTAGAAGAACTGGCTAGTAGGAAGATGAAATTACAGCGATGTATTAGTGAACTCGCCGAACAAATCACGAAAAGAAAAGCTGAATATGTTCGCTTGGCTGCCGCCTATAGCCTACATGTCGTTAAGCTCCCTGAACGGTACAAGGATCGGCCCGTGCTATTAAAAGAAGAGAATGCGCAAAAACTCAATCTCTTCTTTAGTAATAGCAATAACCCACTAGCTAAAACTCATGGACACTACGTCGTCACTCGTAAAGGAGAGGTAGTGTACCGAAGAGATCCGGGGGCGCGGCGTAAGTAACGATAAGAGCCATTCATAAATGGAATGGCTCTTATCAAAAAAGCAATTTATAATAAAAAAGTGGACGAATTATTTCCGTCGTCTAATGAACGGGAGCCCCGTGATATGGGGTATAATCTCTCTGTATATTTAGAACAGTGCACGCTTCATGATGGCGATGCGTTGTCGCTGCTGGATGACTTTGTGGGACTCGTAAAAGCCGACCTTGTAATGACCGAGGCGGATAATAGTACTATTACCAAAGCAATAATACGTACCAAAACCTTACCCGATCATGACATTTTGGAGTCAAACGTACGATTAACGAGAGAAACATTTGCGTTGGCACCCCTGCGCTTTCTTGCGCCCTATATCGAGGCTACGTATAACAAGGAAGAGATTGAGCGTTGGTATGACAAAGCTGTAGAAATCGCCGCCATTCTCACGAATGACCATGTGAGTGATAGTTGTCTTGCAGAAGACAGGCGTCCGCCAACTTACAAATTGCGGGCTTCTGACGGCGATCCTTGCCTGCTAAGTCTCGTTTGCCCCCTGAAGGAAATGCAACGTTTGCTTGGGGCCTCGGCGGTCAATTATAATAGGAACGACCTCGAGTATACGCATAATCATGACCGCTATATCTATGTTTCAAACATGAAGCTGGGGCTTGCGGCTATACGAGGGTTAATCGACCCGTACTATGCCTCGGCGCTGCTTCGCGCCCGGGAGGTGCGTATTTTTAACCAGGCAACAATGGAAGAATAAACCTCTTTACGCACCTCGAAAAAACCTGTATAATTAACCCCATACGTCGTGGAGTCTATTATAGACTGTGCGCGAAAATATAATTAATAGGAGATAAAATTCCAAATGGCAGATTTCGATCGAACTAAGCCTCACGTCAACGTTGGTACTATGGGTCACGTTGACCACGGTAAAACAACTTTGACTGCAGCAATTACTGCCGTACTTGCAAAGCGTCTACCAAGTGACGTCAACAAAAAGGTTGACTACGCACAAATTGACAACGCACCTGAAGAGCGTGCACGTGGTATTACTATTGCATCTTCTCACCAGGAATACGAATCTGCGAAGCGTCACTATGCTCACGTCGACATGCCAGGTCACGCCGACTACGTAAAGAACATGATCACTGGTGCTGCACAAATTGATGGCGCTATTCTTGTGGTTGCTGCAAACGACGGTCCGTTGCCACAGACTCGCGAGCACGTGCTTTTGGCCAAGCAAGTTGGCGTGCCTAAGATTGTTGTCTTCCTTAACAAAATGGATCTTGCCGATCCTGAACTTGTTGAACTTGTTGAAATGGATATCCGTGAACTTCTTGCCAAAAATGGCTTCGACGAAGATGCGCCTATCATCAAAGGCTCTGCTACAAAGGCGCTCGAAGGTGATGCTGCATCTGAGGACGCTATCATGGAACTCGTTGACGCTCTTGATAACTATGTTCCAGAGCCAGTTCGCGACCTCGACAAGCCATTCCTTATGCCTATTGAGGACGTGTTCTCGATCAAGGGTCGTGGTACGGTTGCTACCGGTCGTATCGAACAGGGTATCGTAAAGCTTAACGACGAAGTTGAAATCGTTGGTATCAAGCCTTCACAAAAATCAGTTGTTACGGGTATTGAGGCCTTCAAGAAGAACCTTAACCAAGGTCAGGCTGGTGACAACGCTGGTTTGTTGCTTCGCGGTATTGAGCGCGAACAAATTGAGCGTGGCCAGGTAGTTGCAAAGCCTGGTTCAATCACTCCACACACTGAATTTGACGCTGAAGTATACATCCTTAAGAAAGAAGAAGGCGGTCGCCACACTCCATTCTCTAAAGGCTACAAGCCACAGTTCTACTTCCGTACAACTGATGTTACGGGTGAAGTTGAGCTTCCAGCTGACAAAGAAATGGTTATGCCTGGTGACACCATCACTTTCAAGGTAAAACTTCTTGCACCTATTGCTATGGAGCAGGGTCTTAACTTCGCTATTCGTGAAGGTGGCCGTACTGTTGGTGCTGGTGTAGTAACCAAAATCGTTAAATAGTAGATTCTCTACATAAAAATAACCCCTCAACTCAAAGGGGTTATTTTTATATGACTCCAAAAGAAACTTAGATTACTCTGGAAGTAAAGCCATTAAGAATAAAGGTATATTTTAAGTAAAAAAGCAAACCCGGCTGCTTTTTTATTTGTTGCTCATTATGCTATAGTAAGCCAAGTCATCAACAGAAGCGGGTGATAGCTATGCTTGATTGGTTTCTGATGATAGAAGAAACAGAGTACGCTAAAAGGGCTCGAGCTGATAAAGCTGCACCGCTATACAAGGGGCTGGCATACGCTGGAACGTTTCACGACGGCACGCGGGTCTACTGTATCTTGGCGGTTCTTAGCGCTACGCCTCTCGGGATTTTATTCGCTGACTATAGCAACGTCAAGGCAGACGGCACGAGAGAGTTTCAAGGGCCACACCGGCTTATTCTTCTTCATCCGAATGGTGAGGAAGAAGAATTCCGTGAAGGTTGCTAGACAGAGGTGATAATGAGGGTATGGTCTGACCTTAGACCATACCTATTTAAAAAAACTCCGAAAGGAGTTGTATTCGTTTAATTTGTAACATCTTACTCGACAACAATGTGCCGAGTAAGATGTTTTTGCGTACCGCTATCAGTTAACCGTGAAATGATGGATATTCGGCTTGTCGTTTTCGCCAAGTTCCGAACGTCGCCACCGAGCCTTGTATCGCTGTCCGGAGGCAATCAACCTGAGAATGTTTGTGATCGAAACGCTCTGCTTGGCGCTTAACGTCTCTTCGATCGTGAACGGATCACCTTGACGCAGCCCGTCTTCTTCGATCTTGGTCTCAGCCTGACGAAGCAAATTCTTTGCTGCCATCTCGGCGTCAAAACTCGACATTGCTGTATCTCTTTCAGTCGTTTTGATTGGCTTGCGTTGCAAATTGTAACAATATTTTTCGCTTTGGTCAAGGAAGGCTCTTCAGCCGCATCTATGAAGCCTGGGCTAATAGATTTGCGTAGAACGTGTATATTTGGTATGATACCAATGTTTACTACTAATCGCCACCGAGAACTTGCCTGGTAGCCACTCCAGCTCAAGGTTACGGGGTTGTACATAAAAGGAGAGTCTTATGGCAGAAGCCAAAGCAAAAGAGGCAGGCCTACGTATTCGTATCCGTCTAAAAGCCTACGATCATAAAGTGATCGACCAATCAGCAAAGCAAATTATCGATACAGCACTTCGTACTGGCGCAAGCATTGCTGGCCCAGTACCGCTTCCAACGCGTAAAAGCAAGTTTACTGTTGTAAAGTCGCCACACGTCTACAAAATGGGCGGCGAGACGTACGAGATGCGCGTGCACAAACGCTTGATTGATATCACCAACGCAACACCAAAGACCATTGATAGTCTGCAAAACCTCAGCCTTCCAGCTGGCGTTGATGCAGAAATTCGCATGTAGTCATCGTCATCAGAAATATAAAACACCTCGAGCCTAGAGGTGTTTTTGTTGCTGTTGCGAAACCCCGCATCAGCGAGATGTCCAAGGGTTGCTTGGCATCTCAGTTGATGCGGGGTGAAGCCGTGTTACTAAAGCAGTGGTCTCTTTTGGAGATACTGCTCCAGGCTGTCTCAACTGCGAGAATCGGGCTGCCGGGGGGCAGGAACGAAACTCAGAGGCCTGCCGACAAGGCGAATCTTTGCCATATTGGTCGGGTCGCCAAGTGCAGGCACGTCGCGCATGAAGGCGCGATACTCACTGAGGTTGTCGCGAGCGATGACCTGGGAGCGCGAAGGCGCAAATGTCAGCCAAGCTACAAAAAATAACAGGCTTATTCCACAGAAAGTCATCATCAAACACGCAAACTCAAGTGGTGCCGACGTGGCAGCGCCCAGGCTGCACGTCAGGCTCAGGTAGAGCGTCGGACGGATATGACCGGACACGAACCTCTCCTTTGCAAGAAACACGACCGTCCTATAGTAGCACGACACACCGCATGTGTGAAGTCGATTGCGCTTATGGCTACTCCTTGTTATACTAAAATGCAAATGGTAGTAAAAAAACAAAAACAACCAAGAACGTATGCCCGCAATAGAGCTACGGCGGTGAGTCGTCGTGGCTATGAAAAAGTGTTTGAAACAGATAGCAGGTATTTTTTAAAGCTCGTCATATTTGTTATTCTAGGTACATTATGGCTTAAGTTCGCTCAGCCAGTGTCGTGGCTAGGAGTTCCGCTAAATGGTATCCCATTGGGTTTGGTAGTTGGCGTACTGATTGTAAATAAGTTTGAGAAATATCAAGCTGACCGCAAAATTTGGTATGCTATTCTTCTGGTAGTAACAATCATCTGCTACTTTGTACCTGCGGGTATCGTTATTTAAAGCTGGTATACTAGTTCCCGGCGGCTAAATGAGCCGCTTCTCTTCAACTTAGGCGGTGGAATGAGCTTGCATCCGTGGAAGCGGGTAATGGTTGGCTTCATTGCTCTTGTTGTTCTTGTGACTGGCTGTGGTACCGAAACAGAACAAGCAGGGCAAACTGCCTCAACGAGTCCAACGACATCCGTATCTATTGTTACGTCGTTCGAAGGTATGGTCTCTCTGAAAAACTTCAGTACACTTTGTAGCGAGCAGAAGTGTTGGCTGCCAACGCAGTTCGAGCCAAAGCTAGTTGAAGGTGAGACGGTTTCACTACGTGATCAGTGGCCAATGGACGGAATGAAAGTAGAGGTCGTTTGCCAAACTATCGGTCAGACATATCGTGACCAAACAGGTCAGAGTCGGGACGATTGGTATGGCATTAATGTGCCTGTTGACAAGCTGGAACCACTAAAGCCAGGTTCCAGTCCAAAGACATTGCCTAAAAGTGATGGACGGATCGGCTACGTTGGCGCTGCCTGGATCCAGGGTGGAGCTGGCAAGCAAGCTACCGCCTGCTAAGTTACTTAGTGTGCACCCTGCGAATGCTATAGCGACGTATTCGTAGGGTGCACGATTTCTCCTCTCGACATTGCTGATGTACTTGCGAGGGCCTCACTTTTGCCTGACTCATGAAAGGTGGAGCGTGTGCTTTGATGCGCCGCCTCACACCCGAAATAACCTCTATAAAATTATTGACCTACCACTGAGGCTGTGCTATAGTGAATAGGTAACTTATTACGTAATAACAACTCGTTCTTGGTGAATTGGTAGGTCTACCTCAGTAGAAACCCCCTTCCACCAAGAATTTTAAGTGGGAGCAAGAGGGCAATGAAAGCACTTCTCGGTACCAAAATTGGTATGACCCAAATCATTAGCGAAGATGGTCGCGCAGTTCCTGTGACGCTCATTCAAGCTGGCCCTGTGACTGTGACTCAGGTCAAGTCTGTCGAAACCGACGGCTACAACGCAGTCCAAGTGGCATATGGTGAGGGTAAGAACCTGAGCAAGGCCGTTGCTGGACATACCAGTCCAGCTAAAGTGACCCCGAAGCACATTCGGGAATTTCGTGTCGAAGAACTACCTGAAGGTCTAAAGGTAGGCGACACTATTGACGTATCAACATTTGCACTAGGTGACATCGTTGATGCGACTGGTACAAGCAAGGGTAAAGGCTTCGCTGGTACGGTAAAACGACACAACTTTAATACAAGCAAAAGCACCCACGGTGGTAACGGAAACGTTCGTAAGCCGGGCTCTATCGGATCTATGTATCCGCAAAAGGTCTTTAAGGGTAAGCGCATGGCTGGCCGCATGGGCCACGACCGCGTCACAGTGAAAAATCTTGAAGTGGCATATGTTGACACGGCAAGTAACCTCATTGGTCTTAAGGGTGCTGTACCAGGTCCAAAGAAGGGCTTGATCGTGCTCAACGCGCCGCTTGCGGCGTTGGCACAGGGAGGTAACGCGTAATGGCTGAGACAACAAAAGCAGCTAAAGTAGCGCTGCCTAAAGAAGTATTTGCAGTTGAAGTGACAAATCACGAACTGCTCAAGCTTGCCTATGACTCGTTCCTTGCGAACAACCGTCTTGCAAGCGCAACTACCAAGCAGCGCGGTGAAGTCCGCGGTGGTGGTAAAAAACCATGGAAGCAAAAAGGTACGGGCCGTGCACGATTTGGTTCATCTCGTAACCCAATCTGGCGTGGCGGTGGTATTGTATTTGGTCCACGCGGCAATGAAAACTACACCAAGCGGCTTTCAACAACCAGCAAGCGTGTTGCGCTTCGTCAAGCCCTTACCTTAGCCGAACAAGCTGGCAAGATCATGGTAAGTGATGTGAAAACAACTGGTAAAACCAGTGAGGTTGTAAAATTCTTGGCTGACAACAAACTTGATCGTAAAGTGCTGCTTGTTGTCGACGAAAAGACCAACGAATTGATTCGTGCAACAGCAAACATCCAAAATGTTTTGCTTGTACGCAGTACTTACCTTAGTGTCTACTACATCTTGAACGCTGATAAAATCGTGATTGCCCCGGAATCTATCCCTACCATTAAAAACTGGCTAACAACCGGGGTCCCCGAGAAGCCTGCTTCACGGGGTGTAGAGGAGGAGGTGTAACATGAAGACAATTAGTGTTATCCCACGCGCAACTGAGAAGGCCTATGCTCAGTCGCAAAACAATGTTTACGTATTTAATGTTCCACTTAGCGCCAACAAGCAAGAAATTGTAGCGGCCGTGGAAACGCAATTTGAAGTAAAAGTAACTGGTATCAAAACACTGGTGCAAAACGGAAAAGCAGTGCGCTTTTCTCGCGGAAAAAACCGCAACCCAGGCACGACAACACGGAAAGACTCTAAAAAGGCCTACGTGACACTTGCCGAAGGTGATAGCATCCAGGTATTTGAACAACCTGCAGAAGAGGAGAAGAAGTAATGCCAATCAAAGCATATAACCCTACTACTCCTGCTCGCCGTGGCATGACCAGCGAAGACTATAGTGAAATTACCACTAAAAAACCGCTAAAGAGCCTCGTGAAGAGCAAAAAGCAAAACGCTGGTCGCAACAACACCGGCCGCATCACCGTTCGTCACCGTGGTGGTGGCGTCAAGCGACATTACCGTCTGGTAAATCACAAGCTTGCCCCAGGCCTTACGGTAACGGTTGAGGAAATCGAATACGATCCAAATCGTTCTGCTCGTATTGCACGTGTGAAAGATCAACATGGTCTGTATCACTACATTTTAGCTGATACCAGCATGACTAAGGGAAAGGTAATTATCAGCGGCCCCGAAGCTCCCATCGAGTCTTCAAACCGTATGCCACTTGCAAACATCCCTGTTGGTTCACAAATTTATGCCATCGAGATTACCGTTGGTAAAGGGGCTCAAATGGTGCGTTCAGCTGGTGCGAAAGCACAACTGATGGCCAAAGAGGGCGATTACGCACAAGTACGTTTGCCGTCTGGTGAAGTTCGTCGTTTCCGCTTGGAAGCCACGGCTGCAATCGGTGTAGTTGGCAACGTGCAGCACCAAAACGTAAAGATTGGTTCAGCTGGACGTAACCGCCGCAAGGGTATCCGCCCGAGCGTTCGTGGAGTTGTCATGAATGCTGCAGATCACCCACACGGTGGTGGTGACGGTGGACGTCACGGTAGTGGTAAACCACCACGTACTCCGTGGGGTCAATTGACACTCGGATACCGCACCCGCCGACGTAAAGATACGGCTGGATTGATAGTTAAAAGTCGCCATGAAGCGAAGAGGAAGAGGTAGTATATGAGTCGATCACTCAAAAAAGGCCCATTCGTCGATTTCAAGCTCGCTAAAAAAGTGGCGGCCTTGAGCTCCGACGACCGTACTATCATCAAAACTTGGGCACGTGCTAGCACGATTAGCCCAGAGATGGTAGGCCGAACGATCGCTGTCCACAACGGTCGTGTACATGTTCCTGTGCTCGTTTCGGAAAATATGGTAGGTCACAAACTCGGTGAGTTTAGCCCTACCCGTAAATTCCGCAAGCATGGTGGAAAGGATAAAAAGTAATGGCTGAACTAGTTACTGTACGTTCATATGCAAAAGGTGTTGACCTTGCACCACGCAAGGTAAGCATTGTGGCTTCGCTCGTTCGTGGCCGTACCGTTGCAGATGCACTTGTTATCCTTGAAAACGTTCCCCGCCGCGCCGCGTTGCCCGTTAAAAAAGCAATCGCCAGCGCTGCTGCCAACGCTACAAATAACCATGGGTTAGATGGAAAAAGCCTTGCGATTAAAACGCTGTCAGTAACGACGGGTACGCGTTTGAAGCGCTTCAAGCCACATCTTCGTGGAACGGCATTGCCATTCCAAAAAAAGTCCTCGAACATTTTGGTTGAAGTAGCAGGCGTAGAAAAACCTAAGAAAGCGCCAGCTGCAAAGCCAAGTGCTAAAGAGGAGAAAGCATAATGGGACAAAAAGTTAACCCTATTAGCTTCCGCTTGCAAATTCACAAGAACTGGGATTCACGCTGGTTTGCCGGTAAAAAAGATTTTGCTAAATGGCTCGCGGAAGACATTCATATTCGTGAACTGATTGAAAAGAAGTTTGCATCTCGTCCAACTATTAATCGCATTGAGATCGAGCGTTCAGCAAACCTCATTACTATTACCATTCACACCGCTAAAGCTGGTGTGGTGATTGGTCGTGGTGGTGCGGGTGTTACAGAGCTCAAAGCGCAGATTGAAAAAATCGCTAGCCTGCCTGTACGTATTAATATTGAAGAAGTAAAGCGTCCAGAACTTGCCGCAAAACTTGTCGCCGAAAATATCGCGCGTCAGCTTGAGCGTCGTATAAACTTCCGCCGTGCGACTAAAATGACCGCTCAAAGCACAATGAACGCCGGTGCCAAAGGTATCCGTATCGAGGTTGCTGGCCGTTTGAATAATGCTGAGATGGCTCGTCGCGAAAAGGTGATCGAAGGTTCAGTACCTCTTCACACTCTTCGTGCTGACATCGATTTTCATACTGCCCGCGCTACTATGGCAAACGGTGGTGGAATTGTCGGCGTCAAGGTCTGGATTTACAAAGGTGAAAGGCAGGATCGCTAATGTTAATTCCAAATAAACTAGCGCACCGAAAGGTTCGTAAAGGTAAAAACAAAGGTAGCGCGACCCGCGGTAACTACGTCGCTTTTGGTGATTACGGATTGCAAAGTCAAAGCAACAACGACATTACCTCTCGTCAGATTGAATCTGCACGTCAGGCAATGACCCGTTACATCAAGCGTGGTGGTAAAATCTGGATTCGTATTTTCCCACACACTCCTCGTACGCGTAAGCCTCAGGATGTAAAAATGGGTAGTGGTAAAGGTAATCCAGAATTCTTTGCTGCAAAAGTAAAAGCCGGTACTGTTTTGTTTGAAATGAAGGGTGTTGATGAAGCTGTTGCTCGTGAAGCGATGCGCCTTGCCGCACACAAACTCCCTGTGAAAACCAAATTCATTTCAAGGGAGCAAATATAATGGCTGATAAAAAACCTACCACCAAGAAAATAGCTAAAGCAACAGAGGTTAAAACGCTACAGCAACTCCGTGAGGAACTTGCAACTAAGCGTCAGGATCTTCTCGAAGCTAAGCGCGGACACGCTGCAGGTGAACTTGCAAATCCACGTGTGCTGACCAGTACTAAAAAAGATATCGCTCGTCTTCTGACCGCCATCCGAGCCGCAGAATTCAGCGAAAAGGAGAGTAATTAATATGGCCAAGACATTGACCGGTATCGTGACCTCTAGCGTACGCGATAAAACCATTACCGTCACTGTTACTAGTCGTGAAACGCATCCTATCTACGGCAAACAATATACCGTGCGCCGTAAGTACACTGCACACGATGAAAAGAACGAGGCGAAGATGGGTGACAAGGTAACAATCGTTGCTGTTCGTCCACTTTCAAAGACCAAGTCGTTTGCTCTCGAGCGTATCGAAGAGCGATCACACGGTTCGATCGAACTCAAAGAAGACGAGGCTGAGGTAAAGTAACATGATTCAGCAAGAAACTCGTCTAAAAGTAACCGACAACAGCGGTGCAAAGGAAATCCTTTGCATTCGTGTTCTCGGTGGCACCAAGCGTCGCTATGCACGCGTAGGTGACATTATTGTCGCTACTGTAAAGCAAGCAAATCCAACCGGTAACGTTAAGCGAAAATCAGTTGTCAAGGCAGTAATTGTTCGTACGCGCGACCAAATTCAACGAAAAGATGGCAGCACGATCGCCTTTGACGACAATGCAGCCGTCATTATCGGTGACGACAAAAACCCTAAGGCAACTCGTGTTTTCGGACCAGTGCCACGTGAGTTACGTGACATGGGCTATGCGAAAATCATCAGCCTTGCACCGGAGGTACTTTAGTATGGCACGTCGTATTCAAAAAGATGACCTCGTGAAAATCATCGCTGGAAGTAACAAAGGGACAACGGGTAAAGTGCTTGCAGTGCTGCACAAAAAGAACGCGGCTTTAGTTGAGGGCGTTGGCGTAAGCCACCGTCATGTCAAGCCGAGTCAACTCAACCCTCGCGGTGGCTCAAAGGACATTCATGTTCCAACACCACTTCACAAGCTGGCCTTGATTGTTGACGAAAAGTCAGCTATAACCAGCCGCGTAGGCTACATCAAGAACGCCGATGGTGACAAGGTTCGTCTTGCCCGTCAGGCAAAAAATAAGGAGATTAAGTAATGGCAAAAGCTACAACGACTGCCGCTGCTCCTCGCTTGAAAGCTTTGTACAAAGACCAATTTGTAAAAGAACTCCAAGCCGAACTGAATCTCGATAATGTACATCAGGTACCAAAACTCGAGAAACTAACGGTAAGCGTCGGCATCGGCAAGAACAAAGATGACAAGCGCTACTACGAAACCGTTCGTAATACGCTCACTAAGATTACAGGCCAGGCACCAGTCGACCGAATGGCGAAAAAGTCGATCGCCGGCTTTAAGATTCGTGCTGGCATGAATCGTGTTGGCGTCAGCGTAACCCTCCGCGGTGCGCGTATGTACGAATTCCTCGACCGTCTGGTCAATGTATCGCTTCCGCGCGTACGTGATTTCCACGGTGCCTCTGTGAAATTTGACAAAGGCGGTAACTATAACCTCGGCATCGTTGAACAATCAATTTTCCCAGAACTAACGTTCGAGGAAACACAAGTACTTCATGGTTTGCAGGTGACCTTCACTATTAAAAATGAAGACACTGCTCACAGCCGCGCATTACTTGAGAAGTTCGGCTTACCATTTGAGAAAGAAGGAGGCAACCGCTAATGGCTAAGAAATCTATGATCGCCCGTGATGAAAAGCGCAAGAAGATGATTCTGAAATTTGCTGCAAAGCGTGCTGAACTCAAAGAACTCGGTGACCTTGAAGGGTTGGCAAAACTGCCTACCAACAGTAGTCCAACTCGTTGGAAAAACCGTGACGTACTTTCGGGTCGTCCACGCGCCTATATGCGCCGCTTTGGGCTTAACCGTATTAATTTCCGCGAAAAAGCATCTAAGGGTGAAATCCCTGGTGTAACAAAGAGTAGTTGGTAAGAAGGAAAGGATATAGATATGTCACTACAATCAACTGACCCAATCGCCGACCTTCTCACCCGCATTCGAAACGCGGCTATGGTTGGCAAAACAGAAGTTCGTGTTCCATCGAGCAAGCTGAAGAAAACAATTGCAGAACAACTCAAGAAAAATAATTACCTTGCAGACGTAAAGGTTGAAGCAGGCAAGCCTCGTGACACGTTGATTATTACTATCAACAAGCCAGGCGAAAACAACCCGATCACCGAGATTACTCGCATGAGTAAGCCAGGTCGTCGCCTGTATGTTGCGGCTACTGATATTCCACGCATCAAAAGTGGTCGTGGTATGGTGCTTGTGAGTACAAGTAAAGGTGTTATTACCGGCCACGAAGCTGTCAAGCAGCGTCTTGGTGGTGAATTGTTACTAAAGATATACTAATAAATGAGAAAGAAGTAGATATGAGTCGAATCGGAAAACTACCAATTGACGTACCGACAGGTGTGACAATCACGGTCGACACAAGCGAGATTTCAGTCAAAGGCCCTAAAGGCGAACTGACCGTACCTCATTTGAGCGACGTGACCGTTACGCTTGAAGGTGCTCAGGCAATCGTTACTCGTAAAGATGACGAGCGTATTGCAAAAGCACAACACGGATTGCAGCGTGCGCTCCTTAATAACGCCGTTCAAGGCGTATCAAAAGGCTTTGAAAAGAAACTTGAAGTAAACGGTGTAGGCTTTCGTGTAAACGGTGGCGGCCAAGAGATCGAAATGAGCCTCGGTTTTTCTCACCCGGTAAAATATAAAGCACCACAAGGTGTGCAGCTCACTGTCAACAAGATGGAGATTGCGGTTAACGGTATTGATAAACAAGCTGTTGGTCAAGTTGCTGCCGAAATTCGTGCGCTCAAAAAGCCAGAACCATACAAAGGCAAAGGTATTAAGTATGCTGATGAAGTTATTCTTCGCAAAGCAGGAAAGGCTGGTAAGTAATTATGAGCAATCTCGCTAAAAAACTACTAAACAAAAGCTTGCGTAAAAATCGCGTACGCAGTAAAGTAACCGGCACTGCCGAGCGTCCACGCTTGACTGTTACTATCAGCAACAAGCACGTGAGTGCGCAGATTATTGACGACGCTAAGCAACACACGCTCGTTGCCAGCACAACCGTTGGCACAAAACAAACTGGTTCTTTGAGCGAACAAGCCGCATTTATTGGCACAGATATCGCTAAAAAAGCCAAGAAGGCAAAGATTAACACTGTCGTGTTCGACCGTAATGGTCGCCAGTATGCTGGACGCCTCAGCGCTCTAGCTGATGCAGCACGCAAGGAAGGATTGGTGTTCTAATATGGCTGAACAAGCAACTGAAACTCGTTCAAACCGCGCTCCTCGCCGTGACAACCGTCGCGACCAAGCTCCTGCGGAGCCAAAACAGTTTGAAGAGCTCGTTATTAACATTGACCGCGTTGCCCGTGTGGTAAAAGGTGGACGTCGTTTCCGCTTCAAGGCATTGGTCGTTGTGGGTGACCGCAAAAACAAGGTTGGTGTTGGCGTCGCTAAGGGCGCAGACGTACAGGCTGCTATCGCCAAAGCTGCTGATGTCGCTAAAAAGAACCTCATCACTATTCCAATTGAGGGTGACACCCTTCCACATGATGCTGAAGTAAAAGTATCCGGTGCACAAGTACTTATCAAGCCAGCTGCTCCTGGTACCGGTATTATCGCTGGTGGTGTAGTTCGCTCGATCATTGGTGTAACTGGCATACGAAACATGCTTTCAAAGTCACTTGGTTCTACCAACAAAGTCAACATTGCCTATGCAACCATTGACGCGTTGAAGAGCTTGGTGCCAAAGGAAGAATGGCTCAATGCGCCTAAGAAAGCAGCAAAAAAGGAGACTAAGTAATGAAATACAACGAACTCCAAATAACTGCAAGCAAGAACAAGAAACGCGTCGGTCGTGGCATCGCCGCCGGTCAGGGTAAAACTGCCGGCCGTGGCACCAAAGGCCAGGGCGCACGTACTGGTAAAAAACTGGGCGTGATGTTCCAGGGCGGACAACGAGCTCTTGTGCAGGCAGTACCAAAAGCCCGCGGATTCAAGAGCCTAAAAACACCTGCTCAGGTGGTATATCTTGATCATCTCAACGCACTCAAAGGTAAAACCGTTGATAACTTCTCATTGTTTGAAGCTAGCCTTATCGCAACGCCGTTTCATACAGTCAAGATTATCGCTCGGGGTGAACTAACCGAAAAGATAACGTTGCATGTACAGGGCGCAAGCGCCAGTGTACAGCAAGCTATCGAAAAAAATGGTGGTAGTTTCGTAAAAACCGACGTACCGCTTCGCAAAAGCGAAAAAGAAGCTGAAAAAGCAGACAAGTAACGTAGTTTCATTGAAAATATATAAATAGACTCCCTTAAAAGGAGTCTATTTATATTGCCAAAAAATAGCGCTCTGCTCTTTTACGCAAAAAATTATGCATATAAAGAGCAGAGCGTCACGGTCATTCGGCGCCGAAGGTATTCATGTAGTCAGCCAGCCCGTGTGCCGCACCACGCAGGTCGTCGCCAAACCCAGTCACAAGCACGACGAGCTTGTTGGGCTTGGGGCTGCGCTCGACTCGAAGCACAGTGAAGAACTCCCGCAGCATGTCGCGCGTGTCCTTAGTGACATCCCGACCACTGGTTTCCCTCAGGGTGATTCGAGCCTGGTTCTGAAGCGTTTCGACATTGATAACCTTGAACATGGTTTCTCCAGACCTCAGTGTAACCGTAAAATTTAAAATATCATGTTTTTAATGTTAAGTCAATTTAATAGTTTAGCGTGCACAAAAAATAGCCCTGTTCTTTTTGCATGAATAAACAAAAAGAACAGGGCGCCTATGGACCAGCAGTACAAAAGGAACATTAACGAGACGTCACAGTGTGATAGGGTTTGTTCGCCGAATCCCTGTATGTCACTTGGACGCTGGCCGGACCCTCGCCAATAACCCATTCGCCAAGGACGAACACATAGAATGATTGTCCCACTTGTGGGATCTTCGTGTCGCCACCTGTGAGCTCCGCTCGATACAGAGTGAGTTTTTTACCGCTTTTTGCAGAGCCTACAAACACCCTCCATGGCTTGCTTCGATCCTCGTCGCGTTCATAAAGAAGGGCTCTCTTCTTTACATCCGGCACGTCAGACTCTATGAATAGAACAAGTCACCTTACCAACCGATCACTCTGTTAATGCTGACGAGTCATAGAGTAGAGTACAATACTACGAATTCAACCAATCAGTAAGTAGTTTCCTCGCAACAGGGCCGTACTCGCTAATTTCCTTTGTCGTCAAGTGCTTCGCATGTTCCTGGAAGCGCTCAACGTGTGCTCGTCCTACCTTCCACTTGAAACGCTCCCTTTCATTACGATAGCGGGGACGGCGCGGAGCTTCCTCGTGCAACCACTGACTGTACCACTGAAGCGATACGGGCGTATCCTTGTCGTCATAGACGCAAAAACACGATTCATGCAGTGGAAGATTCGACGTAATGGTATTCCAAAGCCTTGTGGCGTCTGCACGTGTATACCTGTTATTCTTATCATCAACAAAGTTTCTTAATTGCGCATACGACAAGAGCTTTTGTGCAGAATGAGATGAACTACGGGTTGCCACATCTGACTCCAAATTCGAAGGACGTCATTACTTTATTAGTATAACTTATAGATAACTTTACATATCACTATGATATACTAAATAAAGTATTTGATAATCCTATGTTTAAGGGGCAGTAATTTACCTATGAACTGGAAAACCGTTTTCCGATCACTCAAAAATAAAGATATGCAAAAGCGCCTGGTGATAGTACTGGGAATCATTATTGCGTATCGTTTTTTGGCGCACATTCCGGTGCCGCTTGCAAATCCAACCGAGTTAAAATCGGTTATCAATAGCGTGGTAGGCGGAAGTGACTTTGGAGGCTTTTTAAATCTCCTTTCTGGTGGGGCGTTGGCACAATTCTCTATCGTACTTGTGGGAATGAGCCCGTTCATTACCGCCTCAATTATCACGCAGCTTCTTACGAAAGCCGTACCGAGCCTTGAAGAGCTGCATAAGGACGGTGAATCAGGCCGTCGCAAGATTAATCAATGGACACGTATGATTGCCGTGCCGCTAGCGATTATTCAGTCGATTGCGTTTATTTATATCTTGCGACAAACTGTACTTGCGGGTAACAGTACCGGCTTGTCAGACCCGACAACTATTGAATGGATCGTAGCGGTGGGTTCTATGACCGCAGGCTCTATTCTGCTGATGTGGCTAGGCGAGCTAATTACCGAACAGGGTATTGGTAATGGTATCAGCTTGGTTATTTTCGCAGGTATTATTAGCCAGCTGCCAACTACGCTCGCAACACTTATTAACTCGTTGTTTGACACATCTCAAGGTGCGCTCAGTGTTTTCGGTTGGTTTACAATACCCGTCAGTCCGCTTGCTTTTTGGGTGACATTGGCCGTTGGCCTGGTCTCACTTTTGTTATTGTATATACTTGTAAAAATCAACGAGGCGCAGCGCGTTATCACGGTAAATTACGCCAAGCGCGTACATGGCAATAGCAGCTATGGCGGAGTGAAGAGCATTTTGCCAGTAAAGTTGATAGCGGCGGGGGTTATTCCTGTGATCTTTGCGGTTGCCTTTCTCTCACTTCCTGCATTTATCGGTCAGGTCATAAAAGCAGGCGGCAATCCGGCTTATGCTACGCTTGCAAGCAACCTTATTACCTGGTTTCAGGCACCTCAGCCGGGCTCGTTTACCGGTGGTACGTTGAGCACCTTTATTTACCCCGTAAGCTACTTTGTATTGGTCATCCTGTTTACTTACTTCTACACGGGAATTGTCTTTAATGCGAATGAAATCGCTGAAAACCTGCAAAAACAAGGCGGATTTATCGAGGGTGTTCGCCCAGGTATTCAGACGGAAAAATATCTCTCACGAACTGTCAATCGCCTTATCTTATTCGGGTCAATCGCACTTGGCCTCATTGCAGTTATGCCGTTTATAGTAGAATACGCTTTTGCTCAATTTGGCATTCCGTCTACCAACTTGGCCATCGGCGGCACAGGGCTTTTGATCGTCGTCTCTGTTGGACTTGAGACACTTCGTCAGATCAACTCGCGTGCTCTTATGGTTACCTACGACGATTATCAATAAAATCTATACTGAGTACTATCTTGAGCCCCAAAGAAATTTTCTCCTCGGGGCTCAAGGCTGCTAGCTTAAGCTCAGCAATTCGTCGAAGGCTCGGACCTGTTCGGGGCGAAGGTTGATGTCATATACTTCTCTGAGTATATGAATCGTTTCACTCATTCCGTCATTCGTCGCTACTACGATGAAACGAATACCTTTTATGACCACAGGCCATAAAAGGTACGTAGCTGTTAACACAATCCTCTCTTCAAGCAACTCGGGAATACCAACCGCCTGAAGCCGAGCTGTCGTCTGGCTGACGTTTTCCGGACGTTTGTAGGCGTGAGTCATCGCACTCCTTCTTAACAAAGAGTCTCTCGCACTTCGAACACCGTTATTATACTATAGACTTAAGAATGATGAAAAATCGACACACTAACACGTATACATTTCGCTCATGGGTACTTGCACTCGTCATCGGAGTAGCGCTTCTTGTAACCGGTTATTTTGTGTACATCGAATACATTACTCCGACGCCACTCATTCCAAATCAGCCAACTACAAAAGCCGCCGATGCTAGTGGCACTCAAAAAACAGACGAACAGAAAAATCAATACAACGTTCCACCCACTCATCCGCGTGAACTGATTATCAAGAAACTTGGCATCAATGCCAATATAGTACCCGTTTCAACGCTTAAAGACGGTTCGATTGACGCTCCTAAAACCGCATGGGATGCTGGCTGGTACGAACAAAGTGCATTACCTGGAACAGGGGGAAATGGGTCGTTGTTTATTGATGGACATGTCAATGACGCGCTGGGAACGCCCGGGATTTTCTATAGACTTGACTCACTCGCCGCCGGAGATATCATTACGATTGAACGAGGAGATCACGCCATGATAAGCTACGCCGTTCAGACCATCGACCGACGACCTATCGCTAACGTTGATATGAATCAGGCGCTGCGTTCTTTCGTGCCCGGTAAAGAAGGACTCAATCTCATGACGTGTGGCGGTGTCTATGACACAGCACGAAAAACGTACGACGACCGCATTACTATATACGCAGTTGCGACCTGATAACGGGTTGACCTATACGCGGAGTGCGCTACAATATAAGAAGAAATCGGTACTCCGCAGAAAAATAACTGTGGAAATCTCCTAAAGTGCTTGCGACCTAGCATATTTTGCTGTATAATCAACTACTGTTATCTATGGCTAAACAAAAGGAAGTAATTAAGTTGCAAGGAAAGGTAGTGGAAGCACTACCTAATACTCAATTTATGGTCGAACTTGAGAATGGTCATAGAGTTCTGTGTCATATTTCGGGTAAAATGCGCAAGCATTATATTCGTCTTGTACCAGGCGATAAAGTGGAAGTTGAGTTGACCCCTTACGATCTCACGAAGGGAAGAATCAGCTTTCGCTTGCGAGACGAGCGCGAAGCCTTCAGGGCAAACGCTTAAGTTATTAATTTTAAAGGAAACTGGAGTTTTATACGCTCATGCACGTACGTACGAGTGTCAAGAAAATCAGTCCTGGTGACATATTGGTGCGACGCAAAGGTCGTCTCCGTGTTATCAATAAGAAAAAACCTAAGAATAAACAAAGGCAGGGTTAAGCATGGCTCGAATTTCTGGGGTAGTCATCCCATCAGAAAAGCAAGTGCAGATCGCTTTGACGTATATTTACGGCATCGGTCCACATTTCGCATCGACCATCCTTGCGGCGGCTAAAGTAGAGCCGACCACTCGGGTGAAAGATCTCACCGAGGCTGAAGAACAACGTATTCGCGAGATAGTCGACGCCGACTATACAACCGAAGGCGATTTGCAGCGCTTGGTAACAAACAATATTAAGCGCCTCAAAGACGTCAACGCGTATCGTGGACTGAGGCACAAAGCAGGCTTACCAGTAAATGGTCAGCGCACTCGTACTAACGCACGTACCCGCAAAGGCAAAGCCGTTGCGGTGGGCGGTACTCAGAAGAAAGCAGCGTCAAAGACGTAGAAAGGAATATGAGATATGGCAGAAGCTAAAACGACAACTCGTAAAAAGCAGCGCCGATCAGTTCCTTCTGGTCAGCTGCATGTTCAAGCAACGTTTAACAATACAATTGTAACGTTCACAGATAAAAAAGGTAATGTACTCACAAGTAGCAGTGCTGGCGCCTGTGGTTTCCGCGGAAGTAAAAAGGGAACTGCCTACGCTGCACAAATCGCTGCTGAAAAGGCAGCCGAAGCCGCTAAATCACAGTATGGGGTTGGCTCGGTTGACGTATTTGTAAAGGGTGTTGGACTTGGTCGCGATGCGGCCGTTCGCGCACTTTCAAACTTCGACATTACCGTTGATAGTATTAAAGACGTGACAGGTGTCCCACATGGTGGTGTTCGCCCACGTAAGGCAAGGAGGGCTTAATCTATGGCACGAGATACTTCGCCTATTGTGAAGCAAAGTCGCCGCGAAGGTTACGCACTTCACCCTAAAGCACATAAAATCTTAGCGAGAAAATCTGGTATTCCAGGTCAGCACGCACACGGCCGCCAGGGCAAAACCAGTCTATACGCGACACAACTACGCGAAAAGCAAAAAGTTCGTCGCACATACGGCCTTCTTGAAAAGCAATTTGCACGTCTCATGAACGAGGCGACCCGCAAACCAGGCCTTTCAGGCGAAAACCTATTGCAAATGCTCGAGCTTCGCTTTGACAACGCAGTGTATCGCGCAGGCTTTGCGACCAGTCGTCGCGCCGCTCGCCAGCTTGTTGGCCACGGACACTTTATACTAAATGGCCGTCGCGTCGATATTCCATCAATTCGTCTCAAACCTGGCGATGAAATTACCGTACGTCCAAAAAGCACCAAGTCGGGCTACTTCAGCGAGATCGACAATGTTTTCAGCAATTCAATCCAAGGTCCACTTTCATGGCTAAAAAGCGACGTTAAGAAGCTAAAGATCGAAGTCACTGGTCTTCCTAAGCGTGAAGAAGCCGAAGCAGACATTAATGAGCAGCTAATCGTTGAGTACTACTCACGTTAAAGGGTAAGGAGAGAAAGTAATGTCAAAAGTAATTCACAACCCAGCACTCGCTAATATCGATGAGCACAGCTCAACGAGTGCGACATTCACCATCGAGCCACTACACGCTGGCTACGGCAATACCCTTGGTAACAGCTTGCGCCGCGTACTTCTTTCGAGTATTGAAGGTGCCGCTATTGTAGCCTTTCGTATTGAAGGTGCGACGCACGAGTTTACCACCATTTCTGGCGTTAAAGAAGATGTCGTTGACATCATGCTTAACCTCAAGAACGTTCGCTTGAAAGTTCACAGCGACCAGCCAATCGAGCTTCGCCTCGAGAAAAAAGGCGCTGGTGCTATTACTGCCGGTGACATCAAGACAACTGCCGATGTAGAAATCGTTAACCCAGAGCAAGTCATTGCAACAATTGACGATCCTAAAAAAGCAATTGTCATGGACGTTGTGGTCGAAGCGGGACGCGGTTACCGTACTATCGAAGAGTCAAGCGACTCACGGCTTCACAGCGATATGATTGCGCTTGACGCCGTGTTTAGCCCAGTACTCCGTGTACGTTACAAAGTAGCCGGGACTCGTGTTGGCCAAGAAACCAACCTCGAGAAGCTTGACCTCAGCGTTGAAACCGACGGCTCAATCAGCCCACGTGAAGCGTTCGAAGAAGCCGCTGCTATCTTGGTCAACCAATACACCGCACTTGCCGGCTCTACTACCGTAGAGGCCGCACCTGCACTTGGTCAGCAAGCAGCTGATGAAGTAAGCGAGCTTAACACGCCAATTGAAGAGCTGAACCTGACCGCTCGTACAGCAAACGCGCTTATCAACAACGATATTCGCACGGTTCACGACCTCGTAACGCTAAGCGAACAAGATCTTCGTGAGCTGAAAGGCTTCGGCTCAAAAGCACTTGATGAAGTAAAAGATAAACTAGCGGAGCTTGAACTCTAATGCATCGACACGGATACAAAGGGCGCAAGTTTGGTCGCGAACGCGACCAGCGCCGCGCACTGCTAAAAGGCTTGGCAACAAGTCTCGTCGAGCATGGCAAGATTGAGACCACGCTTCCAAAAGCCAAAGAGCTCGTGCGTTACATTGAAAAGTTAATTACAAAAGCCAAGAAAGGTGATCTTCATAACCGCCGTCTTGTGATCGCCGCCCTGAGTACTCAGGCTGCAGCAAACAAGTTAGTTGATGAAATCGCTCCACAGCTTACCGCTCGTAACAGTGGCCACGTTCGTGTTGAACGAACGCGTCTACGCGTTGGTGATGGTGCACAAATGGCAACTATTGCCTTTGTTGACGAGTTGAAGGCTGCACCCAAAGAGGAGGTGAAAGCGTAATGGTTAATGCAAAAACCTACTCACAAAAGCCAAGCGAAGTAAACCGCCGCTGGATCTTGATTGACGCCAGCTCGGCGCCACTTGGCCGCGTTGCAACTCAAATTGCAAGGTACCTCATTGGTAAATACAAGCCAAGCTACACCCCGCACATTGACGGCGGCGACTACGTTGTTGTTATCAATGCAAAAGACACTGTAGTAACTGGTGATAAAGAAACAGGGAAAATCTACTATCGCCACAGTGGTTTTCCGGGTGGTATTAAAGACGCAACCCTTGCTGAAGTACGTGAAAAATACCCAGAACGCCTTATCGAAAACGCGGTCAAAGGGATGCTTCCTAAGAACAAGCTGGTCAGCGAGCGAATGAAACGTCTAAAAGTATTTGCCGGGAACGATCACGCTCACACTGCGCAAACTCCAGAGAAAGTTGAGGTTAAATAATTATGGCTGACGCAACCTACTTTTACGGTCTTGGTCGTCGCAAATCTGCTACTGCCCGCGCACGTTTGTACGCCGGTAAAGGCAACGTGACCATCAACGACAAGCCTGCCGCTCAGTATCTTTCTGAAAATAAAACCCTTCTTGCTGAAGTGACCGACCCGTTGGCACTGGTCAATAAGCAGAAAGAGTACGACGTTACCATTAAGGTAAGTGGCGGTGGTCTGGCAGGGCAAGTTGATGCTATCAAGCTTGCTATTGCCAAGGCACTCACAACTGCCCATGGCGACCTTCGTAGCACCCTTAAAAAAGCAGAATTCCTGCGTCGCGATCCTCGCGAAAAAGAACGCAAGAAATACGGTCTTCGTGGTGCTCGTAAACGCGAACAATACTCGAAGCGTTAGCATTGCAAAACCTATCAAATATACCGCCCTTAAGTGGCGGTATATTTGTTTTAGGAGAAGTATGAGAAAATAAAATAGATGGCAAAGCGAAAAAATAAAGAGGTTATTCAAGACAAAAAGCGCGCCCAGCTGATAGAGCGAACTGCTCGCATACTAAACGTGGAGGCATCAAGCGCCGAACGACTACTCTGCCAAACATTGCGCCCCTCTGTACGTTTGAATCCACTTGTTGGTGACCCTAAAGAAACTCTACTTAAGATGAAGGCACTGGGCTGGAAGGGCGAGGCTATTTCTTGGTGCGATACTAGCTATTCAATTGGCGAAGGCTTCGAGGTACTGCGTGATAGCGACTTAGTAACGAGCGGTGGTATTTATCTTCAAAATGAAGCCAGTTGGGTACCTATTATCGCTCTAAACCCACAACCCGGAGAGGTAATATTGGATGTGTGTGCAGCTCCGGGCGGCAAGACGAGCCACATCGCCGCCCTTATGCGGAATACGGGAAGGTTGGTTGCAAACGACAATTCACGGCCGCGTTTGATGAAACTGCGACAAAATCTTACGCGGCTTCACGCTACAGCCGAATATACGCTACATGACGGCACGCGGCTTTCAAAGGTATTCCCGAAACCTATATTTGATAAAATATTACTCGACGCACCCTGTAGTGGTGAAGGTCTCATCAATCTTGCTCAACCAAAAACGCTCGACTCTTGGTCTGTAGCGCACATTCGTCGTCTTTCTGGACTGCAAAAGCAGCTCATTACTGAAGCATGGAAGCTCTTAAAACCTGGCGGCAAGCTTGTATATAGCACCTGTACAATGGCGCCCGAGGAAAATGAGGTCGTAGTCAACTATCTATTAAAACGGCATGATAATGCAATGGTTGTGCCCATAACGCTTCCTCTGGAACACACAACGTCAGGTCTTACTGCTTGGAATGATCGATTCTTTGACCAATCGTTGAAATATACGCTTAGACTTCTTCCGAAAAATGGCCGCGAAGCTTTTTTTGCATCTGTCATTGAGAAAGAAGACATATAGTGTCAATTGTGTTATACTAGTAAATGACATGAACAGGTGTATCCCAACCTCTAGAGTCTATTGGTTTGCCAGTCCCACTTTACTGGCGGTTTGTTCCGTGTTTTAAAAATAACACCTGTATGTGAAAACATCAAAGAGACCGCCACTACCGACGGTCATTTTTAATAAAAAAAGGAGAAAATAGTGGAAAAAGAGCAACCACCAGTACCCGATGCTGACGCAGAGGCGCTCGCAGAGGCGCAGCGGAGAAACCGGCTATTATACGACGAGATTGATCGACGAGCGAGTGCGTTTAGGAGGTCGAGCCCAATTAGGCAGGCCATCGACGAAGCTGTAGCTCGCGCGCGCCCACCCGAGACGGTCGTTCAGTTACCGGATGATGAAAATAAGGTATAATAAGAGTACCTATGACAAAACCAACTATCTTGACGGGCCTTCGCGCCAACAACGACCTTACCATTGGTAATTATTTCGGCGGTATATTACCAACTATTGACATGGCAAAGCACCGCGTTGACGAGTTTCAGGTGAATTTGTTCATCCCCGATCTTCATAGTTTCACGACGCCAATTGATCACTCGCAACTGCAATCCCAAGTGCTTCATAACGCTCGTCTATACACGGCAGCCGGTTTGCCACTCGATCATGAAAACATTTACATGTATCGTCAAAGTTATGTACCGGCCCATAGTGAACTTACCTGGATTCTCGATTGTTTTACTGGCTTTGGCGAAATGAACCGCATGACGCAGTTCAAAGACAAATCAAACACGATCGGCAGTGATCGTACGAGTGTCGGATTATTCAACTATCCGGTTCTTATGGCGGCAGATATTCTGCTTTACAATGCAGAATACATTCCTGTCGGCGATGACCAATCGCAACATTTAGAGTTTGCTCGCGACATAGCAGAGCGCATGAATCATCGTTTTGGTGATATATTCACTATTCCAAGACCAGTGAGCGAGCAACACGCATTTTTCGGTAAAGATCAGGGTCTGCGCATTAAAGATTTGCAAAATCCGCTCAAAAAAATGAGTAAAAGCGATGAGGCGGGAAAAGGCGTTATTTTTCTTGGCGACGATCCAGACGTGGCCACAAAAAAAGTCATGAGCGCAACAACAGACGACAAAGCAGAGATTCACTACGACCCAGCTATGCAGCCCGGTATTAGTAACCTGCTTGAGATTCTAGCCTTGCTTCGCGGCAATGATTTACAACAAACCATTGGCGAATTTGAAGGCCAAAAAAGTTACGGCGATTTCAAACAAGTGGTTGCGGATGCTGTTGCGACTTTTCTACTGGATTTTCAAGCCAAACTACGCAACGTAGATGACACGGTAGTGGCCGCAAAGCTCAAACAGTCTGAAAGTGCTATGAATGAAGTGGCAAATGCCACGCTTTTACGCGTTCAGCAAGCGGTCGGCCTTCGTCCGAGAGGCAACTAATGGTTAAGGTCTCCAGTGGTGACATAGTGGCAATTTTGCGTCGGTTTGAACTCGCCGATGATGCGACCGTGCCAAGATATATTGAACATATTCGCATCATTCACCCGAGCACGCATAATACACTGGTTGCGTTTCGTTTCAACAAGCACCATTTTTACATTCTTTTCGATGACACTGCAGAAGATGATACGAATTACGTCCTTGGACAAATTCGTACGGACAAGCAAGATGTACTGGGCGAAGTGGCAAAAAATCCGAAAGATAGCACTACTACCTATGCGATGCCATTTAAAGGTAAGGACACCTATCTCTTTGAGGTAATTTCTGGTAAAAAACGCCTCGATACAGTCCTGGCGGAACGCTACCCTGCAACGTCGCGCAGTACTTGGCAAAAACACATCAAAGCCGAGCATGTGAGCGTAAACGGAAATGTACAAACATCACCAAAATACGACGTAACCGACGCTGATACGCTTGCAGTTGCTATTCCTGATGCAGCCGATTTTAGCGCTCAAGAGCTGCCTATTCTTTATATTGACGACAATGTCATCGTTGTCAATAAGCCAAATGGTGTTTTAACCCATGCGAAGGGAGCTCTGAACGATGAGTTTACCGTCGCCGAATTCTTTCGCCGCTATACCACTTTTGGCCTCGACACAAACCGACCAGGTATTGTGCATCGACTCGACCGTGATACCAGCGGCGTAATCATCGGTGCGCGCAATGCAGAAACGGCAACGCTCCTGCAAAAACAGTTCTCAGAACGTACTACCAAAAAAATGTACATCGCTATCCTTGATGGAACATTAAAGGAGCCCGCAGCAAAAATTGATCTGCCCATTGGCCGTAACCCCGCCGAACCGAGCACCTTTCGGGTCGATGCTAAAGGGAAATCAGCCATCACTCACTACAAGGTACTCGCTGTAAATGCTGCAAAAAGTTTAGTTGAGCTTCGTCCGGTGACCGGCCGCACTCATCAGCTGCGTGTGCATATGCAATATCTCCACGCACCAATTGCAGGTGATCGTGTGTATGGAAAGCCGGCGGACCGTCTTTATTTGCACGCAGCCGAGCTTGAGATTACTATACCAATCAGTGATCGGCGAGTATTTAAAGCACCTGTTCCGTCCGAATTTACCAACAAATTTCCCAATGTTTCGTTATGACACTTCTTCTTCATCCCTTCGTTCAAAAAACAATTGTTGCGATGGCATACGATTTACCGCAGTCGCTACTTTTATGCGGACCGAGTGGTGTCGGACTACACTCAATTGCACGCAGTATAGCTGGCAGAGAACTGTCTGGTGAAATTGAGTCGGAAGATACAAAGAATGCCAAGGGCGGCACTATCTCGGTCGAGACAGTACGCGGATTATACAGCCAAACGCGCAGCAAGCAGACCAAGCGACAAATTATCATTATTGACGATGCCGATCGCATGAGTCTGGGCGCTCAGAATGCGTTTTTAAAACTGCTCGAAGAACCCAATAGTCATACGTATTTTATTCTGACGTCGCATCACCCCGAGACGTTACTTCCCACTATTCGCTCGCGCGTCCAAACGATTGAGATAAAACGTCTTCTTCCAAAGCAAACAGACGAACTTTTTGAGAGACTTGGCGTACGTGACCAGGCAAAGCGTACGCAGTTACGCTACCTGGCAGAGGGATTACCGGCCGAAATTACAAGACTTGTGCAAGATGACGATTATTTCAAGCAGCGCGCAGCCATCATTGGCGATGCCCGTACCTTTTTACAGGCGACAACATATGAAAAACTCCTGCTTATACAAAAATACCGCTCCGATCGTGACGCGGCTATTTCACTCCTTGAAAGCGCTTTGTATATGCTACGCCGCAGCGCCAGTAGCTCACCGGAATTAGCGCATATTGCGCAACTTGCTCGTCTTTTGAGCGCTAAGGAGCAACTACTTGCCAATGGTAATGTTCAGCTACAGCTAGCGCGGGCTGTGCTATAATATTTGTATATGCTAGGAATCGTACTTATTGCCGCATTTGGCGTATGGGCAATCTTAAAACGCCAAACTATCACCGAAGTCGCTACCGACTTACCGCTTAAAATTTCCGAAAAACTCGATCGACTATGGGACGTTGCGCAGGAATCTTTGCGTGACAAAAAATATCTTCGTGCTGAAAAAGCACTTCTCACCATTTTGCGCGTCGACGAACGTAACTCCACTGCATACAATCGCCTGGGTATTTTGTATGCCAAACAGCAAGCATTTAAAGACGCCATCGAATGTTTTGAAATTGCTCAAAGCCTCGAGCCAAGTGCCAGCAGCCTTCATAACGTGGGACTTATTTATTATGAAACACACCAGTACGAAAAAGCAGCTCTTGCCTTTGAACAGGCCCTAGCGATGGAAAGCGACCTCGCTGCGCGTCACATTGCTTATGCAAAAGTGCAAGAAAAACTTGGCCGTAGTAAAAAAATGATCGAATCATTAGAACGTGCCGTTGAGATCGACCCAATCCCACAAACACTCAATATCTTAGCTGACGCTTATGACCGTAACGGTCAGGAAGAACTTGCCGCCGGCCTGCGTCAAAAAGCCACTAGAATGCTCGTCCCGCAAGATCAACCGCGTCGCGTTCACCAACCGCGTCGCGTGATATAACGTAGACAGATATAAATTAAGATGTTATCGTAAGTATATCCATCTTCTCATAGAAAGCTGCGTAATGAGAGTACGTCCGAGTATAGCAACAGCTGTGCGTATGCGCATTCAACCAGATGGTAAGACCATTCGAAGAAAGCTATCTACCAAAACACTTCCGGCAGATGGCTTTACAACCGATGAACTGTCCACAATGCGCCGATTCGTCGCCAATTGCGGCAGAGAGGTGCCCACAGATTCGAAGCAGCTGGTCATTGCTGCGAGAGAGTGCCTTCTTGAGATTGAAAGAAGACACCGACACTCTCTCTAAAGCTGGTGAACAGTGTCCGTTGAGCAAATCTCCGGACACTGTTCTTTTAAATTATCTTGATAAATAGCCCTCTTATTGTTACACTTGTATCTGTACTTACACAATCTGCCGCCTTAGCTCAGTTGGTTAGAGCAGCTGTTTTGTAAACAGCAGGTCTTCGGTTCGAGTCCGAAAGGCGGCTCCACGGTCAAGACAATGAATTTCGTTGTTTTGTAGTGGATAGGCTGGGGTTGTGGAGCGGTCAAACACAACAGACTGTAAATCTGTCGGCATTCGCCTTCGTAGGTTCGAATCCTACCCCCAGTACCAGATATAATATTTCAAACCTTCATGTGCAGACATAGGTTCAAAGAAGAACAAAGAAATCCTTTCAGCATACTGACTGTATGTCGAGAGGATTTCTTCATATTTCGCCTCCCGTTCATTGATTATATTAAGCTGACGTGTTATAAGTAATGTTAGCTACGCAACTACAAGGATTCTCGCGTCCATTCAAATCTGTACACCTGCTCCATGAGTCAGCGACATGCCAACCCGAATCAATCACGGAGGTAACTGTGACCATAAGTATTGTCGATCTGGAGATGATGGAGGAAGCAGGCTATCTGCTGTGTCGAGCTCTTCGCACGCCACGTCTTGAGCAACTTAAGAAACTTGTTCGTCCTGGCAATGATAGAGAGATTGAGAGCTACGTTCGTAGTGTGGCACATGAATGGCCAGATCGGTTCACCGAACAGCTAATTCTGGACGTCTGCAAGATCATCAATGTAGGTGCGGGGGCGTTCAAGAAAATTCCGAATGAAGACACACTTGTCCAGCTTCGCCAATTCTGCACCTGCCTTGTCGAGGGGCGAAAATGGAATAAAGCAGATTACCGCTCAATTCGTCTTCCGGTCTGGTTACGCGAGGCATAAGAGCTTTATTAGGTGACCACAAGTTGCCCCATCTATACAACCTTCTAGCGCACAGTAAAACGCTCTGCGCTCAGGTAACTGAGGTGGGGCGTTTTTCTTTTGGTTATAATCAAGTAGTACGAAAATTGATCGTTAGGAGCTCCGTAGTCTTTGTAGATGCATGGGTGCAGAACCCACGGAGTTCCGGCGCCTCCTTTTTAGCTTGGAATTTTGTACCTCTTTTGTTACAATTAACCGAGGTTACGCCGCGATAGCTCAGTCGGTAGAGCGCTTCCATGGTAAGGAAGAGGTCTCGGGTTCAAATCCCGATCGTGGCTCCATTTTGATATGAACCCCCTAGCATTTTTTACTATTTCATGCTAGAATTGATAAGATTGAAATAATAAATCTAAGTGAGTGAGTAATGGCAAAGAAGAATACAAAGCGTAAATTGATCGGACTTGTAAGCGAACTAACGGGCCACCGTATTTACACGACGAAAAATACGCAAAATCAACCAGAGAAGCTACGCAAGCGTGCATATGATCCAATTGCCCGAGTGCACGCATGGTACGAGGAAACCAAGAAAAACCTTGGTCGCAACGAAATTAAGCCACGTAAGAGCTAAAAAACGAATAAAACTTCTCCAATATCTGAGAAGTTTTATTTAATACGTTCGTCGATTGTTCGCGCCAACCACAAACCTTGCTTAAGCATCCGTTCAAGCAACGTTACACTAGGCCGTTGATGTTGAGCATATACATAAAGACACCCTTCGCTCACTTCTATGGTGAGACTACCAAATTGCTCAGCGATAATCTTGGTTGCTTCTTGGTTGAATAATTGCTCTGTCGTAATGATATGGGCAGGATCGGTATACATAGCATACCGATGTGTAAATGCACTGTCGTATGTGCCAAGCGTGCCAGAAGGTATTTTTACTAAATGGGGAAATTTCGTGAACAGGTGCGCGTAAAACGTCTCACTGTGGGCATGAAGACCTATAAATATATGTGGCACATCTATGTTCGTATGAAGATCGAAGGTCATTACAATCCAATTGTGATGCTTTGCTGGCTTATGCGGAAAGCGGATGGTGTCGACACGCTCAACGAGTGCGATGTCATATCCTCCAAACGAACCTATGCAGTAATGATTGTCACGGTGGCTCGCAGAAACGGTAAGACCACGCACTAGACTATGGTCGTCGCTGCGTTGGTCCACGTAGCCAAAATATACAAAACCCACTTTTTCGGCAAACTGCGTAAAAACCCGTTTATGAAGCCGCGATTGAATGACTTCAGTTGGCGCAAACGATGCAATCGCTCGCGCGGTCTTTGCTATGACAGGATGATCAATCATGATGCTCCTTCGTATCCGTAATTGTATCGAGAAGCGTTGCAACGTACTCGGCATGGCTCCAGGTGAGTGGCGCAACCGATACAAAAGAAGCATCAATAGGACTCACTTGTTCTGGTAAAATACCCGTTGAGCCCGCGTGTTCTCGCACCCACGTTAATATAGCCTGACCATTACTACTCTGATCGGTTTCAATGCAATATTCAGCAAACCAAAGCGAGGTAATAATCCAGGGGTTGCTGGCTGTCTCGTTGCTTACCCGGTAATAATTATCATTTTCGTATCGCGGCAAACCAGTAACGACACCGTCTTTGCCAAATGTCGCACGAAGCGTTGCGATAGCCTCTGCCAACTCTTCGCTATCAGTTGGAAACAGTCCGTACATAAAAGCTCCAAAGACACTGGATACGTCAATGGTACTGTCATACTCGATGGCTCCGTTTTTGACGATAATTCCTTTATAAAATGCTTTGCGTTCTCGGTTATAGAGGTGTTTGTGCGCTGCGACGAGCACATCGTCGGCACTAGCTCGCCATTTTACTGCATTGTCAGAATCGTGTGCTGTTTCTGCGAGGTCGGCAGCAGCTAAAAGTGCAGCATACACCACCGATGTAGTATAGGTAGTTGTCAGATATGCTTCTTCCCAAAGATCGTAGCTTGGTTTTGGAAGCCCCGTCGTTTCGTCGATATATCCAGCCAGGAACTGCGCCATTGGCACCACCATAGTTTCATAAAATTCGTGCAGTAACCGTGTCGAGGCGTTCATATGATAGAACTGAGCAAATACAAACAATACCAACGCCGTCTCGTCCTCTTGAATAGGCGGGGAAACGCTGCCATCTTCATGAATATACGGGTGCCAGCTGCTTCCAATTGAACCGTCGGCACAGTATTTGTGCATGAGATACCCGCCGGGGTGAAGGCCGCGTTTACAAAACTCAAAGAAACGACGTGGCTCGTCTATATACCCCATACGAATAAGCGGCCATAGTACGTACGCGCCGTCCCGTGGCCAGCAATAGGCGTACGCATCCCGGGAATAATTCAACACAGCCGTGTCGGTACTTGCCATAATCGCTCCGCGCTTGTCAATTTGCGATCTAACGATCATCAAACTTTTTATGAAATCACGACGATGTTCGGCAGGGATTTTTTCGACCACTCGTTTTGCTGGCTGTAGCCATTCCTGCCACCAATCGGCTGTCATATCTAGACGCTTCGGGATGCCTTCTGTCATGACTTGCTTGTGAATATATAACGCCTCACGCATAGAGGTACCAGCCGCGATCCAATAATGCACCCGCTCTGAACTGAGAGGGGCGATATGAAGCAGAAAGCGTAGCGTGGAATCTACACGACCATGCTCAACCGTGCAGAAACTGAGCTCACCATCATCGGCATCGCGATATGTGCCTTCACGCCCTTCAATACCAAAAAGCCCGATGGTATATTGATCAAATGGCTTGCCACCCACTTCACCAGAAACAATAAAGGCGCGGCGGCCACGATAATGCAAAATAGAATGACTGTCAGGTAAATATTGTGCGGTATCAGTGTTGCTTCTAGCGTCACCAATCACAAACGCCTGATGCATGAACAACCGTATCTCACGTGGTTCGTTACGCAGGTTGACGACATGAATATTGCGCATGAACACGCTAACGTATGCGTCGACAGTATCGTCAAGCTCAAGCAAAACACCTAATCGTTCGTTTTTTGCCACCGTATGACCAATTAACGCTTCATTTGGATACTGAAAAGTAAACTCCCAATCATTGCCATCATCCAGCCAGCTTATCTGGCCATCAATCCACACACCCACTCGGTGGCGAAGCGACTTGCCGGCAGCATGATTTTCAAGCCCTACATAAGGAAAATAGAAATCATGCACAAGGCCAAATTTATTAATGCCCACATGTAGTTCGCCATTACTAAGGGTAATAGGCCTAGCCATATAACCCTCCGTGACGATGATATTCCATCAGGCGATAACGAACATCTCGAAGCGCGTTCATAAAGTATAAAAAGGCATCATAGGGCGAGTCGTACGGACTAAAGTAAGCGTGTACATCACCGTCGGTGAACCATTTGGTACACATATAATAGACATGGTCGGATGTTTGCAGGCGTCGCCAATCTGCAATCAACGCCGGGTCATTGCTACGCAACATAGGCTCTTCGAGTGCATACAGATGCCGCAGCGCCTCTTGCTGCATACTATTGCCAAGCCATGCCGTAAGGTCGCGTTCAGTATCGGCCCAGGTAACTGTTTGTGGCATACTGATTTCGCCCGTAGACGCATACGCACCGACTGCTTCGGCTGCCATATAAAAGGCTCCCCCGGGCTGCAAGAGCCACCTCTCGACAAACGATTCGAAAAAGTCAAATATACCCGTGTCAGCCCATTGGTGTTCGCCAAAGGTTTCATAATCCATAAACAAATTGACCAGTTGACCATCCGCCAGAGACGCATTTGTCCAATCTACATACGTCTTCGGAGCGAGCGGCCATTGCTCCCAGGCTTTGTTGCCAAAACGAAAGGCAAGGTCGTCGCTAAGACGATAGTTTTTCAGGAGTAAACGAATATTTTTCGTGTTAGGTGGCGTATAAACGTAGTTGGGGCTGCGCCACTGCAATATAGGATCCCATCCTTCCGCCAAAATACCCTTAAACCCGTAGTCATCTGCCCATTTCGCAAGCTCGTCATTGTAGGCAAGCTCAGTATTGCGAAAGACCGTGCTAGACACTCCAAACACCTCTTTAATTTTAGCCTGATGAAGCGCAACTTGGCGCTCAAACTCCTCTCGGCTATAGAAAAAAGCAAGAGAATGGTAGTACGTCTCGGCGACAATATCAACACGACCACTATCAACCAGCCGTTTGAAGCTCTCAAGAACATCAGGCGCCCATTTCTCGGCCTGCTCAATAAAAGTACCAGTGATACTAAGTGATAGCTTAAAGCCAGGATGCTTATCCAGCATTTTTTCAAGAAGTTTATTCATCGGACGATACGATTTATCGGCAACTTTTCGAAACACCTGTTCATTATTGCGATCGCTTGAGTGATCCGACTCGTCAAAATAATCGTGCGCTTCGGCGGTATCAAAAATAGTGTATTTGCGAATACGCAGTGGCTGGTGAACATGCAAATAGAGGACAATACCACGCTTGTTCATGCCGAGACTCCTTTTGGTATCATCCGATAGAGTTGCATGCATTTCGTGGCGACATCATGCCACGAAAGCCGGGCGTATTCGTGCTTTACATTTTGCTGCAAATTTTCACGCAAAGCACGCGACGTCGCTATGCCGATAATTTGGTCGGCGAGCACGTCGATGTCCCAAAAATCATAACGAAAAATATTATGAAGCACTTCGCCGACACCAGATTGCTTGGTAATGATAAGTGCGGAATTATAATGTGCAGCTTCCAGTGCAGTCAACCCAAACGGTTCACTAACCGAGCTCATTACAAAAATATCCGCCACATTGTAGGCGTCGCGCCACTGTTTGCCACGAACAAAACCAGTAAAGAACACTTTATCTGCAATGCCGAGCTCAGCGCTCAACCCCACCAGTTCATTAAACTGTTCGCCGTCTCCGGCAAGTAAAAACACGAGCTTGTCGTACTTTTCGCAGGCACGAGCCGCCGCACGTAGCAAGTGGGTCAAACCTTTTTGAATAGTAAACCGGGTAACTGTCGACACAACCGTATACCCTTCTTTTTTTAATGTCTCAATGTAGGCGTACGTACGCATGTCATAGTCGAAGCTTCCAAAACTCTCGATGTCCACAGCGTTATGGATCACCTCTATTTTATCGCCAGAAATACCATATCTTTGCATAATAATACTTTTTGTAATGCCGCTTACCGCAATGATACGGTCAGCCATCATGAGCCCCTGGTATTCAATATCATGAACCAGCGGATTGCCATGACGCTCGCCAGAACGATCAAATTCGGTCGCATGAACATGAACAATGAGTGGCGCACCGGTCAACTCTTTAGCACGCATACCGGCTTCCATTGTCAACCAATCATGGGCATGTATGGTATCGGGCACTATTTTTTCCACCAACGTCTCAACAAAAGACGTATATTGTTTCTGAAGCGACCGAAGATCACTTCCACGAGCTTTATTTGTGAATGCTGCGCTATCATACGCTCCCATAGAACCATAGCGATCCAGCGGACTGCATGTTGTAGCGGCATGGATGGTCATATGGTCCGTATCCGGATGCGAGGCGGAATAGGGGACGACAAAATCGATCTCCGCTCCTTGAAGCGCTAAAGCCTTGGACATGTAATAACATGCCACGCCAAGTCCACCGCTGTTGTGCGGTGGGAGCTCCCACCCGAGCATAAGTATCTTCATACTGCTTGTTTACAGACCTCTACCCAGGACCGTATGCTCCTTTTTATTCCTACTGCTGTCTATTATAAAGCCACGCTTATGCTTTTACAACTGCAAGTGCAAGACAACCGACTCATCTCTTGGTGGAAGCCAGAAATATACGATAAGCACGAGGTAGCCCACAATAGCAAGGTAAGGAGCCGCCAAGCCAAGGAGCGCCATCGCAGGATAGGTAATAATACCAAAGAGAAATCGTCGACCTGTTTTTTGCATGTAGTCCATCGGCAGCCCCGGATTGACAAGACTACTCCTTTGGCGAATAGCATACTGCCAGATAAGGTTAAAGAAAATACCGCCAATGAACACCGAAAAACCATAGAAAAATGTCGCAGTGCGGATATCTCCGTTATTTGATATAGTTTGCGCCAGAACGCTCGTGGGGAACGGTAAAAAAGCAATATTCGCAAGAAGCAGTACATTCAAAAACTGTAAATGACGGTCTACTTTTTTAAAATGCACGAACATAGAGTGATGATTCGCCCAAATAAGCCCAATCAATAGTACGCTTATAGTGTATGCCAAAAAAGAGGGCCACAATCGAATCAGCCCGACTACTAAATTCCCATCTGTGGGTACATGGATTTCGAGAACCAGCAAGGTAATGGCGATGGCAAACACGCCATCTGATAATGCCTCAATGCGGAAAGGTTTCATCTGTTACTATAATACTATGCAGCACGAAATTCTAAAACAAATTGAGGCTCAAAATGCTCGTCTTCTGGGTGAGGGAATTGAAGCCTGGGTGTACGAGCTGAGTGACGTTCACGTCGTTCGCATCTACAAGAGCACAGTAGTACTCGAGCATATCCAGAACTTAAAGCAATTTTACGACTCGCTTGATACGTCTGCGGTCTCTTTTGCAATTCCACAAATAGATTCTATCAATAAGTATAACGATACAGTGTATACCATCGAACGCCAACTAAAAGGAAAGTCGTTACGCGAGCAGCTGGTTTCCGGCAACGCAGAGAGTCTCTTGAAAAAATACCTACAAGTTGCCGAGAAAAAAATCGCGTTACTTCATACGCCCTACGACTATTTCGGCGAAGTACTCTCGTCGCAGCCGCTACGCAGCTCGTCTTGGCCGGATTTTTTGCAAGCAAAAACACAGCGTGCTTTTCAAACAGCTGCTGCACTATTTAAAACCGATGTTCCTGGAATTGAACAAATTCTTCATTTCATCGCCTCAGAAAGCGCCTTAGTTGCAAATGTGACACACGCCAAGTTGGTACACGGTGATTTCAATGCATCAAACGTGCTATCTGACAGTGGCGACATCACCGCTTTGACAGACTTCGGCGACCTTACTCTGGCTGGTGATCCGCGTATGGATATAGCATCGGGCATCATTGGTTTTATGGAGAAAGAAGATGGCATGCGAAGGTCGGATGGTGAGTTTTTGCTTGCATATCTCAGGGCAAAGTACGGCACAACTATTCAACCAGTTATTCATTTATATCGAATGTACTACGCCGTCTGTTTTGCCTCCTACTGCAAAGAAAGTGACCCGCGTACATATGCATGGTGTTTACGTACATTTGCCGAGCATCTTACCGGACAATACGATTATTAATTTGTAGGTATCACAACACTCCAAAATCGCAGCGATAAGTGTTGTTTTGCAATATTTCAAATGTTATAAACACATCAAAGACGTATGGCTTTTTGGAAAATGTTAGCATAGAGTAGTTCCTAATCGAGGAGTAGATATTGGATAGTTTACAACCCTTTTTACAGCGCCGCACCGCCAAATCATACAAAAAAGGCGATGTGATTTTACAGCAGGACGCAACACCGGGCGGAGCATTCATTATTAAACATGGCGTGGTAAAAACCTACAATCTCACCTCAAACGGTGAAGAAAAACCAATTGGATTCGCAGTAAAAGGTGAATTGTTTCCACTTGGCTGGATACTAGGCAAGATTGGCCGGTCACAGTACTACTACGAGGCGATGAGCGATTGCCAACTGTATTGTACGCCTATTGATGAACTCAAAGCCTTTATAAAAAACAACGCCGACGCGATGTACCACGTACTAGATAGCTGCGTATGGAAGGTGATGAACCACCAAATGCGTATTAACGCTCTTGAACAATCGAAGGCATCGGAAAAGGTGCTACACACCATCCACTACCTTGCGCTCTGTTTTGGCCACGACCTGAAAACTGACGTCGTTGAAATTCCATTGCCTCTTACGCAACAGGACGTTGCAAATTTTACAGGCCTCACGCGCGAGACAATAAGCGTCGAATTGAAGAAACTTGCCTCCCAGAAGGTTATCTTTTCACGAAACCGCAATTATGTCGTGCTAACAGATAGACTCAACGAACTCCTGGATGATGAGTATGAGCAACATCTCATTCGCTAAAATGTGAAATAATTCATATTTTTAGTAAATTCTTCTTGCTAAGCTGCCTTAAGTAAGCTTAAAACAAAGGAGATGAATGAAGAAATCTGCATTACTCTACGTGATCATTATTCTCACTTGGGTAGCACTCATTATAGCGGCTGCCATGCCGTTCTGGTCGGCGGTACAAAGTTCAAAAGATCACGGCAGTCTCATTATGGGACTGGTCATCATAAGCACGGTATTTGTGATATACTTTTGGCTTAATGGCGTAAAGGACCTCATTTACACCATATATTACTTTTTCCGTGGCAAGCAATTTGAATTGCCAGCCGACGGTCACTGGCGTGCCAAGAATGGCAGTACGGCCGATAAAAAAATTGTTGCTGTATATTGTACCTACAACGACTTTAACAGTGCGAGTCTTGAAGCCTGCCTTCACCAGGATTATCCTAATGTGTCATATGTAATTTTGGATGATTCTACGAACGAGGTGTATATGAAAGAAGTGGACGAATTTGCCGCGAGCCACGACATAGAGGTGGTGCGGCGCGTTGATCGTTCGGGTTTCAAGGCTGGCAATCTTAACCACTATCTGCAAAAAGCCGAATTTGACTATTTTATTATTCTCGATAGCGACGAAGTCATTCCGGACAACTTTGTTACGCGCTGCCTCGATTATTTTGCCTATTACAAAAATGCGGGCATCGTACAGGCAAACCATGTCGCCACGCGCAATCGCAACAAGTTTATGAAGCTTTTTGCCATTGGTGTTGATTCGCATTGGCCCACCTACCAAACCGTGAAGCATCACCATGGTTTTTTGTCGCTGCTTGGGCACGGTGCCATGATCAGCCATGAATGTTACAGGGCAGCAGGCGGCTTTCCGCATCTTGTCGCAGAAGATTTATGTATGAGTATTGAAGCGCGGAATAAAGGGTTTTATACTGCCTTTGCGCCGGATATTACCTGTGAAGAAGAATACCCTGTCAGCTACCTGGCTTTTAAAAAACGCCATTCTAAATGGACCCAAGGGAACATGGAGTTTATCAAAAAGTACACTGGTCGCATTTTAAAGTCGAACATGACATGGTTTGAAAAGCTCGACATTGTGCTGTTTACCTACAGTTTGCCTCTCTCTGCTTTTTTCGCGCTGTATATTATCATCAATGTGATCGCACTGCCGGCTTTACACTATAACGTCACATACCCGGCATGGCTGCTCATTCCAACATTGCTGTTTTTGTTCGCGCCGATGCTTAACGACATCATATTTTATGGTCGAAAAGTACATCCGCTTCGCCTGGTATGGTATCTGTTTCACACGGTACTGCTCTACGGCTCAATGTTGTTTACCAGCCTACGCGCATCGGTGAAATCCGCCTTTGGAAAATCTATCTTTTTAGTCACTCCAAAAGATCACAACTATCTTACAAAACGGGAAGCTTTGCGAGCTAACAAGGGTGAACTTTTCTTCGGCATCGCCGTTCTTGTCATTGCCTTTGTCTTCAACCACACCATCCTTTCCACGCTTATTATCGCTATTCCTGGCTTATTTAGCGTATATCTCGCGCTCATGGCAAATACCGATTAGCTCACTGTCCGTCGCTGAGTGTAATGGAAGGATCTTGCCGGGCTGCATGCCATGCGGGGTAAAGTCCTGCTAAAATACCAAACAACGTCGTTACTGCCACCGCTGCTATAAGCAACCACGGTGGCAGTATTGCTATATCGGTGAGCGTAAAGTTTTGTGCTTTTAGAAGCGTTACTGCGTATTCATTTACACATCGCGACGCCACCACCCCAATACCTACGCCAATGATTCCTCCAATAAAACCAAGGATGCCGGCTTCTACCAAAAAGAGTTTTATAATAAAGCCTTTTCTCGCACCGTTAGCGCGCCATACACCAATGGTATGGTGCTGCTCGGACACGGTCATAAGCATTGTGTTAATCACACCAAGCGCCGCAGCGATGACAGCCACTATCGCCACCGAGCCCAAAATGGCCCACATGAGTGCTGTAAACTGTTGCAACCGCTCGATTTGTGAGAGCGTAGAAATCTGCCCATAGCCATCCTGCGTAATACTGTCGCTGACAGCTTTAACGTTATTTACCGTATCGGCCCGCACCTGGATAGTAGTGTAGCCATCATTAGCAAGCTGATCGACCGTTTTTTCTCCAGCGGGGGTAGCATACCGTGCGGTGCGAATTTGGTGCGCCCAGCCAAGCGGGACAAGTAATTTATTTTGGTCAGGGCCACGCGCCGTTACGCCAACAATCGTCGCCTGAAGAGTTGTCGTGCTACGATTAAACGCGTCACTCTGGACCGCCGTCGCACTACTGGAGGGAATATCAGCACCTATGCCACGGTAGCCCTTCTGTGTAGTAATGGTTATATTTTTTCCTACCAAGCTCTGAGGAGCATCACTCCTGCCAAGTTCTTTTGCAAAGCTATAACCCAGTACAACCTTACCTATATCGTCATTTGAGCCAAAGAACGTACCAGCAGCGAGCTGGACGTGTGAATCGCTAGCGGCACCCTCCGCCTGAGCAACGAAGGCCTTGGTATTACTTTCAATACTAAACTGGCTAAATTCCCAAATATTCGCCCGCGGAGTAGCGAGCGCTACATGAGGAATGGTTGCAAGACGAGCAACCGCTGCATCATCAAGCCTTGTTGTGCCGCTGTTGTTTACCTCCTGTACATCACCAAACGGACTAAGCGCACCGCTCTTTTGGTTCGGTGTAACCGCAATAGAAGTCAGCGAATCGTCTGAGCCAAATTGACTCACTACTGCCTGTTGACCGCCTATACTAATAGCTGTCATAAGCACTAAAATTGCTGTACTAATCAGAAGGGCAATGATCGTCAGAAGTGAACGTACAGATTGCCGTTTTATATCTTTTAGGGCAAGGCCGATATACTCAACTATCATGCGTGCTCCTTTTGCATCATTTTGCCGTCACGAAGATGAATGATGCGGTCAGCACGCGCAGCCAGCGCCGCGTCGTGCGTAACTATCAAGACCGTAATACCATGCTTGCGGCTTAACGTTTCAAGCAAGTCCATAATTTCATTACCGCGCTTTGAATCAAGGCTGCCCGTCGGCTCATCGGCAATAATAACCCGCGGCGTATGAACAAGCGCACGGGCGATCGCCACCCGCTGACGTTCGCCACCAGAAAGTCGGTCGACGTGCTGATCGGCACGTTTTTCAAGCCCAACAAGCCTCAAGAATTTTAGCGCTCGCTCGCGCCTTTCTTTTCGGGCTACTTTGGCAAGTAGCAGCGGCATCGTCACATTTTCAACGGCAGAATAATAGGGAATGAGCCCGAAGTTTTGAAAAACAAACCCCACATCACTGTTGCGATAGTTTGATAGCTGCTTGTCGCTTCGTTCATTGAGTGGCGACGAATCAACCAGCACTTCACCAGTTGATGGCGATGCAAGCCCACCAATAATATGAGCAAGCGTGCTTTTTCCCGATCCGCTCGGCCCCACAATCGCGAGAAGTTCGCCAGCATATACTTTCAACGATACATCGCTAAGAGCCGTAATCACCTCGTGGCCACGTTTGTAATGCTTGGAAATGCTATGGACTTCAATAAGGAGTCGTTGCGCAGGTACCATATAGATAAGTATAACCGAATACAAAGGTGGATTCTAGGCACAAAAGTTTGCATTAAAGTGGTAATTATTCTATAATTGCGAGTGACAACTTCCATGCTACGAAATGAGGAGCTCATGCCGTTCGATATTACGTCACGAACCGTCAGCATCCGATTCAAGGGGGATGTTTCCGCCTCTGACATACTTCTCGTTGTCGTCGAGCCTGACATCCCACACTTTCTCATTCCAGCAAGAGAGGGATGGAAGTACGTGCTCCGTCTGCACCCGACCTATATCAACAAAGAGGTGAGGGCTGCTGCGGAAGGTACAGCCAAAAGGATTAACCGGGCTCGCGAAGGTGGCGAATCAGAAACCGCGATTCTCAAGAAGATTCTCGAAAGCGCCGTCCTGACATTGAAGGACGGCCAGCACACCTTCCAGTTGGGTGGGTTCGACCATCTCAGTCTCAGTACGGTCATTGACAACCGGCCATGGCACGTTTGGGACAGTGAAAGAATCGTCGAAGTACGACCTACGACCACCCAAGAAGCACGTAGCATGTTGAAGATGCGCTAAAGCTCTGCATAGAAAAGACAAAGAAATGCTCTGTCGTCTTCTCTACGCGGAGCATTTCTCATCTCAGGAGGCCTTATGTATGTGAAAAAGATTCATGCTGATGACTATCGGTGTGTGGTGGATGCGCGTGCAGCCAGGCGATTTGCTGTTTTATCGTATCAAGCAACAAGTCAGCCATATCACGGCTAAAGTTCTCTTTTACAACAATACGCATGACGGTAGTTGTTTCGAGGTTTTTCGGCAGGGTATAAGCAGGTACTTGCCAGCCCGCTTGACGTAGTCTATCAGAAAGATCATGAAGGCTAAACTCGTGCGGACCGTCTTTCAGTTTAAACGCGAACACCGGAATGTCATCGCCTTGGGTGAGAAGTTCAAATTCTCCAAGCTCAGCAATATGATTTGAAAGATACATCGCCGTCTGCTGACAATGTTCCTGAATACGCCGATAACCATGCCAGCCAAGCCGCAAGAAATTATAATACTGCGCAATAACACCATTGCCGGGCTTTGAAAAATTCAAACCAAACGTTGGCATTTCACCGCCAAGATAATTCACCTTAAAAATCAACTCCTCGGGCAAATCATGTGGATGACGCCACACCACCCAGCCAACGCCAGGATACACCATGCCGTATTTGTGACCCGAAACATTAATAGATTTTACGCGTAGCAACCGAAAATCCCATACAAGGTCGGGTTGCAAAAACGGTGCCACAAATCCACCGCTCGCCGCATCGACATGAATTGGAATATCTAGCCCAGTTCCTTTTTGGAGCTCATCAAGCGCGTCGGAGAGCTCCTTGATTGGTTCGTAGCTGCCATCAAATGTGCTTCCCATAATCCCCACAACACCTATGGTATTCTCATCACATAGCCCAGCTGCAAGTGTCGGATCAAGGTGATAGCGGCCATTTTCCACCGGCACAAATCGTGGCTCAACCTCCCAGTAACGACAAAACTTTTCCCAGCAAATTTGCGCGTTCGCTCCAAGCACAATATTTGGCTTGTCACTCGTTTTTCCAGCACTTTTTCGCGCCGCCCTCCAGCGCCATTTGAGGGCCATCCCGGCCAGCATACACCCCTCGCTTGAGCCAACAGTAGACGTTCCAAGCGCATTCCCATCCTTTGGCGCATTCCACAGGCTTGCTAAAATGTTCACGCAACGTCGCTCAATCTCAGCTGTTTGCGGATATTCGTCTTTATCTATCAGGTTCTTTTCAAACGTTTCCGCCATAAGTCGAGTGGCCTGTGGCTCCATCCAGGTAGTTACAAATGTCGCAAGGTTCATGTGTGCACTACCGTCTAAATGCAGCTCATCTTTTATCACCTGATAGGCAACATCAGGCGCAATTTCTACTTCGGGAAGATCATATTTCGGAATAGGCATCGTGAAAAAACGCGACGCATAGGTCGGTGTTAGGCTATCATCTGCTTCAGGATCACTCGCAGCAACTTGCTTATGCATATATTCATCGTAGCAGAAATAATTCCAGAATTTAAATAGTGGATGGCGAAAGGAATCGTCGTTCTTTATTGGAAGCTACGAAATCTCGTTCAAATGAAAAAGGAGCTAGTGATGAAAGTGGTGCCATTTTCATCACTAGCTCAGCCTCTCCTAATCGTGGAGCTGCTCGAAATTCCTCAGATCCACATCAAGATAATCTCGATGACGCGGATCAGGCTTTCCGATAAACCTATACGTAACTGGCCCCTTCACCCCCACCCAGCCAAGACCATCGGGCACAACGATCTGCTTCTGATTGTAACGTACCGGCGCCTTAGCCTTCTTGATAAGGTGGTTGAGATTGATAATGCGACCGCTCTCAAGATCCCGCCAAAATTGCGTAGGATAAATAAACCTGCCGTCTGGGCTCAACTTAAATGGTGTGCTCTTCACTTTGTCGCTAATGAATACGGGCGTGCCGATCGCTGCGCGAGACGGAGTAATCGCAGAGAATGTGCTCACACAGCACAACGCTACAATCTTGTCAGCAACCTTGTAGCCGTAAAATCCCCGCAATGGGAGCGGCACAGCTCTCCGAAGAGAATTTACGTCCAGCAGCCTATCATCGACTTTAACACTGGGCTTCCTAGGAACTGCAGGCCCATCCTCGTCAAAGAAGACGGGCCTCGCCGTGCCATTTGCGTAAGCGTCTTGATACAGGCCATCCTCGTGCACCTCCCATGCCACTTCCTTAGGCTCATCATACTTCACCAAATACATCTTCTTATCTCTGACGAACTCAAGCTTGATTCCAAGGTTAACGCCAATAAAACATGCGGCATGACCCTCAAAAACAGCCTTCTTCTTTGCAGCTTCACGAAGCAGCTGTTCGCAAAGACGGTAGTAAGAATGCACTTTTTTCCTTTCGGCTAGAGGAAACGAGTATCATTATAACACATCATTTAAATAATATGCTTTACACGCGCATAATTAAGAGTATAATTTCTGATGAACAAGAGATACCAACGCTCCCGCACCTGTTTGATGTGCCCGAACGCTATCCCTCAATAAGATAGGCGTTTTTTATTTGCCCGAAAACGTCAGTAAAAAAGGAGAGCACTAATGGCTGAACTATTAAATAAACCCTACGCAAGGCTAATCCCGGAGTTTGGAGTTTCAAAAGAAGCTCAAGAAGTACACGACACGCTCAACCGTGAGTTTGCAAAAAAACCAGAGGCGTATCTTTATGCACTCGGACACATAGCTTCGGGCAACGAGCTTCCGGACGAAGTAGAAGAGGCAATTGCTGGAGAAAAGCAACATATCGATACTTTTTTGGAGGCGACAAAGAACGGAAGGCAGACGGGCCTAGAGTCGAGCATAAGCGACCGTTTGTGGGGTGAAATTCACGACCATCCGGAACATAAGAAAATACGCAATTTACTCTTTGAGCGAGAATGGATGCACCGGGCAGTTACCCGCGAGATAGAGGGTCTGGAAGGTGAACTTAGCATGGCAGCTCACGGCGAACAAGCAGCGTTACTCCAGCAAGAACTGAACCATAAAAAACACGAACAAGCTACATGGCAAAGTGAAATAGATACGCTATCACGACAACGGGGTTCAATAACTCTGGGGGTTATCCTAGCCAAGAACGAATCTGTTCGCATTGGTACTCCGAAGTACTTTGAAGTACCTCCGCGAGAAACGCCCGGCAGTCAGCAATAATCTAAACAGACAGCCAGAAACGAGCAGAGGCCTAAAACACTAGACCTCCGCCGTCACATCAGAACTACGTCAAGGAGTCACGTACGATCCCCAAAAATTTGCGTAGTGTTCCGCGCAGCCTAGGATCACTGGGCGACACCAGCGAAGGACGGTCTGCGGCCAAAACAGCTACACACGTAAACAGATCCCGCCAGGTGTCACCGCCAAACATATACCAATACATGTGCGCATGCCGATCCTTGCAACGCGGATCGTAACAGAGTCCCACAGCGCCTCTATACTGGCTGCATGTCAAAGTAAAGCCCGTGTCGAGCTCCATGGTGACAAGCCGCGTCTCTCGCAGTGCCAACAGCAAATTGAGCAGCCGCTGCGCACTCTGAAACGTAATCATCTGATCCATGACCAGTACACCCTTAGCCGTACCGCACGATTGATGTATGCGCAGTAACGTGTCGTCCTTTGCCACAACCACCCCTTGCCCGATATTATGATGGACTGACTATTTAGATGTTAACGAGCTGTAAACTCATTATATAGTAAATCGATATTCTTGAGTGTGCTTAATTGCTGCACGTTCACGTAAAAGCTCTCGATATTCTTTTACCAATATCATGAATTGGTTTTTCTCCGCATTACTCATCTCAAATAAATGTAGTAGAAGCGCGTCAATACCACTCGTAATCGTAGACATACTTTTTAAATTGTCGTGAATTGAAGCATATTGTTCAATATAGTTTTGACGAAATTCACGAGTAATTTCATCGTAAACAGCCATTCGCCTTACAATACTTCCGATTTCTTGCTCAGACAGGCAGACAAGACGTTTCTCATACTGCGTTCGCAAATTAAAAGCCGTCGCAAGGTCCCATTTGTTCTCCGAAGCAGCCTTGATCAAACCGTCATGTAGCGCCGCCAACTCACTCAGTCGAGCATGTACCTCAGCCAAGCGCTTAGTTTCATTTGTTATGGTGGTCCTGCGCTCGCGCCAAAGCGCCAGCCGCCTCAACATTCGAGAATAGAATGCCGCGTGTGGGTCGACGATAACGATGCGTTGCTGTAAGGCTACGTATTTATATGCGCAATAGGTCATGTAACACTGTTGCTGCAAGCTAATAACGTCGTCTGACTGGGCTAAAAAACGCTCCGCGCAGTGTCGGGTTTTTTTAAATCGTCGTCCTGCATAAAGCGCATCGAGTGCTTGAGCGAGCGCCTGATGATTCCTTTCGCTAATCAGCGCTTCGGCTTTTTTCTGCGCGACAGGCATTTCAAGCGAAAGATGTTTAGCGATATGCCGCCGAAAGATAAATTGCGAGCGAGCCACTTCGATATTTTGATGCAGCGGCAACAAGTGCTCCTGCCAAGCTGCAAAAACGTCACGAGCGCCTACATGCGGCGTTTCAAATGAACGTGTCAACACCCGTTTTTTGGGCGTATATTGCTTGAATGCTGTCGTCGCTTCAATACGAAATGCCTCGCGTTGGGACAGCGCCTTTTTAGTAAATTGAATAACAAGCTGATCAAAAGAAGGCAAAGCAGTTTTCATTATTGCACCCGAACCCTTGCATAAGAAAACGTCTTCGCCGATTGCCACTCGCGCATTGAAGGTGCGTACTCGCGAATCTCACCACGTACCTTCGCAATTCGAACGAGTGCCGGACTATATGGTGCGAGCGTTTGGTAAAACGTCGTTTCTTGATCGGTTGCAGCTTTTCGCCCCGGATATATATCTAAAAAGGCCTGACGGCCAAACGCTTTGAAATAGTCTTTGTCCCCGGCCGGTGGCAGATAGTCTTCAGCCTCGATGCCCATGCTCATCATAATACGAGTTACGTCAGCCAATACGAGTGGTTGCGAACCAACGCAAAGCGCATAAAGCTCGTGGCGATCAGCTTCAAATATCGTTGTGCGCGATCCCCTGCTTGTCGAAAGATTACTTATGAGTATGTTCTCAATGGTCAGGTTGGTCGCAAAACTATCCCGACAAATGCGTTCAAGTTCGTTGATTTCGGCCACTTCGTAATACGGCATAAGCATACCGTATTTAGTTTATAGCAGAATTATGCGATATAGTCAACTACATTGACCTGTAGCCCGCAGCGTATTAGTATTTATAAGGCGTTGATTATCCGACTAGATAGGGCAGCCTCATGACAAGCAGCGCTATTCGTGAACCACTCGAACTTCCCATGCCTGAAGGTGACGATTGGGCTTGCACCTCATGCGTGGTAGGAAACTTGCTTTACATGTTCCGGATTATCGATAAGGTTAACATTGATGAGGTCGATAAGCGAATCGAACGGACGCGGGACAATAGACAGTCTGGCATCATATGGTATGCAGCCGTCCTTCAGGCAGGTCTCAACATCACTGTCGTTACTGACTTTGATCTGAATGAGGCGATGAAGCCAGGAGGACTTACGTACGTACAACAATACGATCAAGCACACGGCATTCACCCCATCATGACGCCAAAGTTCTACCGAAAATGGCATGGTTACCGTGCACACGAAAAAGCTTTGATAGGTAAGGCTCGAGGTATCTACAAAGAAACAATCGAGACACCCACAAAGAAACGCCTCGTCTCCATGGTTAATGAGGGGCCTGTAGTTTTGTCACTAGACGCAGGAGGTGGGGCCTCACACCTTGTCATTGCCTACGGTATGAAGGGAAAATACATAAAGGTGTACAACCCCGACTTCGCCACGCCGACGAGCCAGCTCTGCTATCTGGAGACCGTCGACGAACTGTGGGGTCAGTTATTCCCGTCAATCGCTCTACGCAAGATTTCGCGCTAAATGACATAGACTGCCGCTGCCTGCCTGGCAGTAGCAGTCTATTTTTAATGTTATATACTGGTCCACGCCAAACGGAATGTGCAGTGGCTCTTGTATACGGCATGGAGGACACTTCTGGGCACGACGATGCAGGGGAAATAGCCTTACGGGCATTTCCAGGTGACCTTAGGCCGCCATCTCTCTGAGATGGCGGCCGTTTAATTTTTATGCCTTACCACCTTGAGAGCGAATGGTTTTTCCAAGCACTTTACCATCATCCGAAATCTCGTATACCACTACTTCACCGGTACCAATTTCAAGCTCGTGCACCTTATCATCAGCATACTCTTCAAGATGCTTCATGAGGGCGCGAAGTGAATTACCGTGGGATGCAACAATGACGTTCTTGCCAGCCTTCAAGTCTTCAAGAATGTGCGACTCGTAGTAGGGAAGTACGCGACCATGAACGTCTTTTAGTGTTTCTCCACCAGGTACAGGGTGATCCCAATTGCGGCGAAGCTTGGTAAATTCTTCTTCACCAAGCTGCTCGGCAATTTCCCATTTATTTTTCGCCGTGTATTTGCCATAGTCGCGTTCATTCAGCGCGTCGTGCGAAATAGTTTCAAGTTCATTATGGCTCAGTGCTTCTTTTATTTCATGCAAGGTTTGCTGAGCGCGCGAAAGATTAGAAGTGTAGGCTTTGTGTAATGCGATGTCATGCAAATGCTCAGCGGCTTTTCGTGCCTCCGCCTTACCTTGCTCGGTTAGCGCTACATCTCGCTGACCCGTCCAAAGGCCAAGGGCATTCCATTCTGACTGGCCATGACGTACTAGTACGAGATACGCCATTTAGTTTCGCTCCAAAGCACTTCGGCCAATAAATGCGGCTGCGTCACCAAGTTCTTCTTCAATGCGGAGCAGCTCGTTGTACTTTGCCACCCGATCAGTTCGACTCAGGCTACCTGTTTTAATTTGGCCAGTTCCAAGACCAACCACTAAATGTGCAATCGTCGTATCTTCGGTTTCACCCGAACGATGCGAAATGACCGCTTTCCAGCCAGCCTCATGCGCCATACGAACGGCGTTCATTGTTTCAGTCAGCGTACCAATTTGGTTCACCTTTACTAAAATAGCGTTGCCAGCCTTTTCAGTTATAGCCCGCTTCAAAAAGGTAGTGTTAGTCACAAGAAGATCGTCGCCAACAAGTTGAATGGTATCACCAAGTTTAGCGGTGAGCGTCTTCCAGCCATCCCAATCGTCTTCACCTAGGCCATCTTCAATCGACACAATAGGGAAGCGGGTAGTAAGATCGGCGTAAAAATCAACCATTTCTTCACTAATGAGCATTTTGTTCTCAGTAGCAAGCACATACTTGCCATCTTGCATTAGCTCGCTGCTTGCAACGTCCAGCGCTAATACCACGTCTTCACCAAGCGTATAGCCAGCCTTAGCCACGGCTTCCGCTATCAAATCAAGTGCTTCAGCGTTACCACTTTTCACAGCTGGCGCATACCCACCTTCGTCACCAACGGTTGTCGCGTAGCCCTTTGCACTCAGTACCTTACCAAGCGCATGAAAAATCTCTGCACCAATCTGCAAACAGTGACTGAAACTTTTCGCACCTACTGGCATGATCATAAATTCTTGAATATCCGTGCTGCCAGCAGCATGTTTGCCACCGTTAATGATATTCATCATTGGTACCGGTAAACTCAGTGCTTCCGTCGCGTTCATCTCGGCAATGTATTGGTAGAGCGGTTTTTTCTGCGAAAGCGCAGCTGCTTTTGCTGCCGCGAGCGATACTGCCAAGATAGCATTAGCACCCAGACGCCCTTTATTTTCAGTGCCGTCGAGATCGATCATCTTCTGGTCAATACCAGCCTGGTCGGTTACATCCCAGCCTTTTAGCGCTTCGTTAATTTCACCGTTTACATTTGCCACAGCCTTTAGGACGCTTTTGCCGCCATAGCTTGCGTCACCATCGCGCAGTTCAATAGCTTCGTACGAGCCCGTACTCGCGCCCGAGGGCACGGCAGCACGTCCCATCGTGCCATCTTCAAGAATAATATCTGCTTCAATTGTTGGGTTACCACGACTGTCTAAAATCTGCCTGGCATGGATTGATGTAATGTTCATATAAAGTAGTCCTCCAAAATATACACTACGCCCTTAAACGACGAGATACAAGCGTACAAGCGATGTAGTATATACGCCGTTTCTTCCGAGAGTCAAAAAGACCACTCGGAAGAAACGGAAAGCTCATGAATGCTCTGAGATAAACTTCTCTAGATCCTCAACTCGTTCTGTTGCAAACCTGTATAGATCCCCTGGACGCACCAATAATCCAGCGTACGCCTCGACATTATCGGTCATGAAAACAGCTTCTAAAAACTTGCTCTCTCGTAAATGAACGAATGAGAACCTCTTAACCTTACTGCCGAGTAAAAGGCTCTTGTCTGCTGGCCCAATACTCAACGTCATCACAACGCGTATATTGCGCGGTTGACGTACCTCAACCCCTTCAATGACCTTGTATGGTTCATTCGGATCTGCAACCGCCACTGCTGCTGCACTCACCAAGTGCATAACGCCTCCTTAGAGCAAGTAGTCTATGAGCCTGAACGATAGTAGCGCTTATAGAACGTATTGTCAAAAAATAATTTCTGGTATAGTACATGATTGTGAGTACAACAATTGAGTTTTACCGCCATGCACATTCCACGAAAAACGACCCAGCCATCGTGGGCGGTCGTAGCCAAGGAGCAACCCTATCAGCCGAAGGACGAGGTCAAGCATTACAGCTAAACGCTTACCTCCTTAGGCAGCGGCGTCCTTTCGCCGCGCTGTATACATCACAGGCAATCCGAGCGATCCAAACGGCCACGAGCGCGACCCGAGGTTTGAACATCCCATCCATTATCGAGCTAGCCGGCCTTAATGAGCTCAGTCAGGGAGTGCTAGAGGGCAAGCCACGTCTGGCCAATTTTGTCCCCATGACAAACCGTGATCCTGATTACAGAGCAGAAAAGGGCCAATCCATCCGAGAGGTTGGCCATGACATGCAAAACGCATTACGTCATATTGGCGATCAACATCCAAACAGTACGGTCATGGTCGTGGGACATGCCATCGCACTACGCTGTTTCTTAACGGATCTGGAAGGGTACAATCCCACCACTATCCGAGCGACCATTCAACGTATCTTTAGCAAAAAGGTGCCTTATTGCAGTCAAACCACATTCATTTACAAGAAGGGGAGGTTTACTGTAGCGGAGTGTGCTGTACCTACTATTAAGGTGTAGGGAACTACACCACTGGACGTCTCGTTGGTAGTGAATGCTGCCAACGAGACCTTTTTTCTTTTGAACTGTGTTTCCCTCGCCACTTAAAACGGCAAGACACGAAATTAACCAGTTGTCTAGATCAGTCTTCTATGATTTTATAGGTGAGTCTTAGTAAACGACCGCGAGGAGGAGTTGTGGGTACGCTTACCATTCGATTCAGCAGCAAGAAGAAGCCACTCACGTACAGTGGCGTCTCAGAGTCGGATTACAAGAGAATCAAGGATGGTATCTCTTGTAATCGTAAGGTTGTGGAACTTAAGCATCTCGTTAATGGCAAGCAGCACGTAGTTACTGTCGCTGTCGCACTCGTACTCACCGTAGACTTCGTCGAAGACTAAGTACATGCCACCTTATGGCAAAGTGTCGTAGGGTGGCATCACTAATTGACACAAGCCCACTAAATGTACACCGAGCTTAATTTTATTTTAACTATAGCCACGCATTATAGATGACATGAAGCGATTATTATTTTTAGGTATATTTCTGGCAATAATTACTGCAGTGGGTGTTGCACCGTCTGGCGTAGCGCATGCTGCCAGCCCTGAAACACTCATTACCGGATATGTTTTTAAGGCTGGAGTACCTCTTTCTGGCATGACAGTTGTCGCGAGTTGCGGTCGGTATTTTGCCGATACTGACGTTACCGACGCAACCGGCGCTTACCTTACAACGCTGCCAATTTCTGAATGCGGATGGGGCTCGGATGTTGAGCTAATCGCCATCTCTAGCTCGGGCTCGGCTACCGCACGAGGCATGACATATAAAGTAAATAGCAAGTTAAATATAGCAAACACGACGATATATGTAAAATAAGCTGCCAAACCATGTTTTGCGCTGGCAGCTGTATCATTTCTATGGCGTATAGAAAGTATTCATCTCTGCTACAATTATTCCATGATAAGAGATTTCGTTCATACACTAGATACTTCGTCAATCAAGCAGACTCTTACACAGTTCAAGTTGAACCTTCCCGAAGCGGCAACTGGCGGTATCGCATTGCTTGAGTTTAAGGTACTGACTCCCGACTCCTTTGTATGGAGGTTTTTGATAAACAGAGTTGTGTATTACCTATACGCAGAAGATTTCGTTGAAGGTCTCGACGATATTCGCCAAAAATTGAATCGCATCTCTAAACACCCTTTGAATCTAGAGTTTATTGAAGCTAAAGAGCATAGAAAGTTTGATGATGCAGATCCTGTTAGGGCGGCAGCAATATACAAAAAGCCAAAAAACGAGGATGACATGATGAAGTTTGCCGTGGAGTCGGGCTATGACTTTGTATTCTTATGCGAATCCGATGAAGATAGCAATGATGCCTATTTTAACGACTAGTTTGTGATGAGGGCCTTTATTTTATACGTACCACTGCACTTTTGACAAAGTACTGGAAACATTCTGATACACTTAGTATATGCGGCAATTATTCAAAGTTGTAACAAAAGCAGCTGTGTTCAACAGAGATATGTCCAAGGTACTTGTTATTTATATGGATCGAAACAATGATTACGGGCTCCCCGGCGGACACATCGAAGAAGGTGAGATGATAGAAGAGGCTATGAGACGCGAACTGCTTGAAGAATGTGGCGTCGAGACGGAACTGCTAAAGAAAACTGATTTTTTCACCCATTCAAATGGCAAAATTGTTCTTGCATTCGTAGCTACCCTAAAACATGATGATATTCTCTCCCAGCAAAATAATTTCGAAGGTATTCCAAAATGGCTGACTCGAGAAGAGTTTGAAAAAATTACCATTGAACCTAGCTATAGAACACTAGTGCTTGATAATTGGATCTGAGTTCTAGTTACATACAAAATACACGCTCCCTATCCTACATAATCGGCAAACTGCAATAATTTCACGTAGTAGTGCTCAGGCGAGTCGGAGTTCTGAGACTCCGACTCGCCTGGTAAAATTAGGCTGCGTCGTACACTATGTTACGTAGCTAATTTTAGCGCTTCACCGATACAAGATCAGTCTAGAGAACGTGATAGGTCAGTCCTAATTGGACAAAGCTCTTTCTAACTCCAACGAAAGCTCGGTCTCAACTTTCAGTCGGGTTGGCGTGTCGGAGAGTGGGGGCTTTCCTGTATACCTGAATCTAATTGGTTGAAACGGCTTATTCGGTACGTTCACCTCAGCAAACTCGTTCTTAAACTTGGTTATCATAAGGTTAGCAAGTACCTGCTTAATGCCGGCCGGAGGATCACCATGAACGTCGATAACCCAATCAGTAAAATCAAGCACATCCCGGCCAATAGACAAGTTCCAGACACCGCCTGAACCACCCATACCTTCACTCCTCAATAGGGTTAGTGCGCGTTTAGTACTATAACAAACTAAAAGCTCAAAGCAAATACCGACCAATACACTCGTAACACCTGTAGCGTGCACACTTATGAAAACGCTTAGTCCTTGGTTGTAAATATTTCTTCTAATCTAGCTTCGTATTTTTTCAATGTACGTGCTATCTGAGAATGAAGAGGAGTGGGCAGCGTGTCTAAAGCAAACCAACCTGAAGCATCAAATTTCTCCGGCTCATTAATCTTCGTATCGCCTGGATTAAGTTTAGCTGCAAAATCCAGGGCGAGCCAGTGAGTGCGCCTGCCTTCCGATAAGGTGCGGAAGACATCTCGATAGCCTAGAAATTCTATTTTTGATGGCGTTGCACCGTATTCTTCTTGAATTTCTTTTATGACATTGTCTTCTGCCGTCAGCCCCCAATCAAGTCCGCCGCCACCTATATCCCATGTGCCTTGTTCATCTCTGGCCTTACCGCTCCTCTTTGCCATAAATATACGGCCACTATCGTCATAACAGATAAAGCAGGTTGTAACACCTACAAAACTAATACCCTTATGTGTACGAAGTAACTCAGGATCAAGTTTCTCAAGTTGCATTGTTTCAGTATAGCAAAAGACCCCCACAGGCGGAGAAGTGTGATTTATAAATGCGTTTATTAAAAGTAGAGCCCGCCCTTAGCGGGAGCGAGGCTCTACCGTGATCGGGCGGGTTAATCAAACCTTGGTGCAATACACTACGCCAAAGGCGAGAGAAGTGAATCGCAGACCGTAGTCATCAGCAAGTGTCATAAGACTGAGTATTAGGGACATAGGCGGCACCAGCCTCATGTTTTCGGGGATCTCATACAAGAGCTCCGTTGTTGCCGGCCGACTCTTACCCTGCTCTTGGATCGTTGCAAGCAACTTCCGTGCGATAGTATCGGCGTCATCAGACTGCCTGATAGTACGGGGCATTGGTGCAAACTCTGACTCTGGCGTGGCAGTCAAGTCCTTGGCGTCCTTGCGTCCTGTGAGCCATCTAAACCTGGGCATGGAAACTCCTGTCCTCGAAGCCTAGTCTTGTAGATTATAGTTTTTTTGCATCGGATTGACAATGATTACCCCTATTTTTGCATCTAGTAAAACTTGGAAATTATAAACAATCTGATGAAGTCTAACTTTTGTTGTAGGTGGCGCATTGACATTTTAAAAGCCGCCTCGTACCATAGGCAAGGTGTGTTTCAGACGAAGCAAGGAGTGCCGAGTGACGAGGCTGACTGACAACCAAACGCGCATCATCTCTGCACTACAGAGAATGCATGATAGCGGGGTGCAGACGAGTACAATCTATGAAATTTGCAAGGCTATGCAGTATATGCGTGCATCACCGACACTCGTAAGTACAACTCTGCATGAACTCTTGAAAATGGGTCTTGTCGTGAGATCTGACCCGCCAAAGGGAACACGCAAGCGCGGTCTCTTGTACGCCGTAACTGATGAGGGACGAAAACTGCCCTGTTTGAGTTATAAGGAATTGTACAAGGAAGAGTGAGCGCCACGCCCTCGGCCAGATCTTGGTCGAGGGCGCCTTTATAGCCTTATAATGTACTATAGCAGGAGATTCGCCAACTCCTGAGCGATGAGCTATTCTAGAAGCATGAAGATATACCTGGCCCGACATGGACGAACCAATTACAACGACCTCGAACTTTGCAATGCAGATCCTGCCATAGATGTACATATAACTTCGGCAGGTAAAGAGCAGGCAGAAGCATTAGCCATCAAGCTCAAAGACGCACCAATTGAACGGATTTTCGTTTCACAGCTCAAGCGCACGCAACAAACCGCAGAAATTGTGAATGAATTTCATCACGTATCGGTCGAGATAACACCGCTATTGAACGATTACCGCTCTGGCTATGAAGGTAAGCCTATTCGCTTACTCGTGAAAACACTGGACGAGTCCGATGACAGATGGACTGCACGATTTAACGATGGCGAGTCGATTGAAGATATGAAGTATCGTGTAGCTACATTTTTAGAGAGCTTAAAAACTAAACCCTATGAAGTCATCCTGATCGTCACTTCACAATGGATCATTTATGCAGCGGTTGCAATCCTTAAAAATGTCTCTAACGAGGAGGCTTGGAAACTAAACGTTCAACCAGGTGAGTATCTGGAATTAAGTATATAGAGGAGCCAGAGGTGATCGCCTACGTTTAGCAAAGCCAAACGCCGGAAACAAGTACGGCGAGTGATTCTACCTCCGGCATAATCAACGCAAAATGTAAAGCGCCCCTCCTCGGCACTTCACTTTTCAGGTGAGTTGCCGAGGGCGGGGCGAGGAGTAGTGCGTAACGTGAAGGCTAGGCGACGAAGCGCCTGTTGGCGTCTTCCTCATTGGCCTTGGCCCGCCTCTCCAGCTCCTTCTTGCCGGCGTCGTAACAGCCGATCGGGGCCGCAATGATGACGACGAACAGGACGAGGAAGAGAATCTGGAACTCGGGCAAGGAACGGAACGTCCAGATATCCATCTGGACACTTCCCACGATAGCCGAAGTCAGCGCGAGCACCATCATCCCCACCCCCATGGGGTGGAGCAGACGCGTCTCACGCTTGCCCATCACTCCTCCGATGTAGGAGAAGTAGGCGGAAACGCCCCAAGAGGCGAACAACACAACGAGAAGAACGACGGCAGGAATCTGCATGATGGCTCCATTCACGATCAGGTGCGAGAGTCTCTATGAGTGACCCCACTACTTTTTATATTTTAACATAAAAATCATTTATTTGCAATATTTATCGAGCCGGGGTTCGTCGAAAAATAAGAAAAACTACAACTACTTGTGAAATTAGTAATATCTAGAACGGGGAGATGACATGTTAAGTTGCCTTCAAAGATGTAATAATAAAATTGTATATGCTTTTTACAGAACATCCAAAATTCCAAGCTTGGCTGAGCGAGCTTGTATCTATGACAGGTAGTCCTACGGCCGAAAATCTCTACGCAGATGATCCAGCTGGAAGGGTGCGATTTGCGAACCTCAAGGAGTACTTTCGCAGGATGGCGCTTCTTGCACCCGATGTCATGCTAATAGGTGAAGCACCTGGCTACCAAGGCACCAGACGTACAGGGGTACCATTTGGAAGCGAACATATCATTACGGGTGGTATGCCTGAGGTACATTTCTTTAAGGATACCGATGGATTTGAGCGTGCATATACTAGCGACAGAATCTATAAAGAGCCCACTTCAACTATCATGTGGCGCAAGATCAGCAAGTACGAGAAGTTACCGTTACTGTGGGCTGTCTATCCGCTTCATCCTCACCAGTTAGGAAATACTGAATCTAACAGAACCCCTAGCCGTTCAGAGGTAACAGCAATGAAAGGTCACTTGCAAAAACTCCTTCACATTGTACAACCTAAAACAGTGTTGGCGCTTGGAAATACCGCCAAAACAACGTTAGATGATCTTGGTATAGATACTCAAAAATTGCGACATCCAGCACGTGGCGGCGGGCCTATTTTTGAACAGCAGTTGGATGAATTTATCGAGATATTGTAGCGGCAATACTAATATTCCACGCAGCAATAAACATATCATTCTCGTGAGAAGTCCCAACGGTTACGCGCAGTCCTAATCCATCGTATATTTTTACAGCGACACCTCGGCGCAATAAGTCATCACCGATCTTGGAAGTATCTTTACCAAGCGGTAGCCATACAAAGTTACCATGACCTACGACCACAGGAGCACCTTGCGCGCGTAACACCTCGGCCAGCCGGGCGCGCTCTCGCAATATAGTCGCTACTCGCCGCTGCGTATCAGCCGGATGTTGTAATACTTCAAGAGCCGCCATCTGTGCAGGCACAGGAATAGCAAATGGCACTCCTGCCTGACGAATACGTTCTGCTAGTGACGGCTGAGCTATGGCATATCCCACTCTAAAGCCCGCTAGGCCATATGCCTTTGAAAACGTACGAGACATAACAACGTTAGGATACTGCCGCACCAACTCGAGCGAGCGGGGCACATCAGAATCTTGCGCAAACTCATAGTATGCTTCGTCGATAAGTACCGTAACGTGCGAGGGAACTGCTTGTAAAAATTCTACTAACTCATCGTGGCGTACAATTCCACCAGTCGGGGAATTGGGCGTGCACACAATTACCATAGTTGTCTGGGGTGTTATCGCCCGAAGTAGTTCACCAAGATCGCATGCCCCATCGGCGGTCGTTGCTGTCAAATGCGCTTGCATCCGTAAACCAGCGGCCATTGGCGGAAAGGCATCAAAACTAGGCCAGGCAAACGCAATATCGCCCTGGCCAGAAGCAATCATGATCTGATGAATTACTACTGCGGTACCGGCACCCGTAGCGACCCAGTCGAGAGGTACATCGTGATGATCCGCCAGCGCCTGCCGTAAGGTTCGCGAGTCGACTTCAGGGTAACGGTTTGTATCACTACAATATTTTTGAGCAGCTCGTACGACGACATCAGTTGGCGAGAAGGGCAGCTCATTATAATTAAGTCGGGCAAGTACCTCCGTTTGGTTTTTAACATTAGACATCTTCATTAGCTATCCTCTTTCTTTCTAACCAGGCTAAGCCTTTACTATTACGAAGCGCGGCGAGTGTTCCACCCATGCAAACGAGTATGCATCCAGCAAGCTCGTATAACGTAGGCACTTCGTGCAAGAAAAGTGCACCAAGCAGCACTGCAAAAAAGACTTGCGACGAAAGAACCACCGCTCCAACGTGCACCTCAAAATGTGCGAAGCCATAGAGCAACAAACTACCAAGTGCAATTGACAGCAACCCTAGGCAGAGCATACCGATAGCCGCCGGCCAACTCGCGTGGTTCACGTAGTGTTCACTCGTAGCAAGTACCAAGCATAGCGCACCAAGTGCGCTTACAATTGACTGGTACATGACTACTGTATTGCGATCCACTCCTTTGAGTGTCTTGCGAACACAATTGGCCACACCGTCACATATACCCGCGCCGGCAGCGGCGAGCATACCTATGCCCACGCCAGCCAGCCCCGCATTACCAGCGTATAGCCCCAATCCTGCAAGCGCGAGCAACGTTCCAATAAGCTGCACGCGCGTAAATGATTCCTTTAAAAACAGAGCTCCGCTTATACAGGCACTCAAGATACTGCACCCATACAAAAGCCCCATAGCGGTGCCAACAGTAATAGTGTGTACAGAAACTGTAAAGAGAGTAAACGTACCAAAAGCGCCAAGTCCGACTAAGACAGTACGGATCAGCTGAGTACGCGTAAGTCTCGCAAGACGACGACGAAATATAATCACACCAGCAACGAGTACAGCAGCGATGAATGCCCGCAAAAAACTCTGCATGCCCGTGCCAAACATTGGCGACACAAGATGAACAAATACCCCGAAAGAAGCCACGGTAAGTGCTGCGCCTAGCAACGATAGCAGGCCTTTTATAGTTCCTATTTTCCCACCCATTATTTTTTATAGTGTATATACGCATAGCCAGTGTGTCAAGCGCAGAGTATGTGTATAAAAACTTACACTTATATCCCGTTCCTAAAAACAACTATTGAATACGAATAGCCAATCATATAGGTTAGTAAGATATGACCAAAGAAGTTTCTATCGGGCTTTTCAATTACGAAAACGGTGGCCGCACGGCTTCTGGTGGCTATGAATTTACTCAACTACAGCAAGCCTTTACACCAGTTGAAGCAGAGGCGCCGGATATTATTCTGATTAATGAAGCTAAGGGGTGGAAAACAGATGGTCATACCGCTTTACACATGGCTGTAAATGTACTGTCGGAAAAACTACGACGTCCCTACGTGGGTGAGGTCGGCTATGGCATTCGCGGCGATGCAACCACCCCGGCACTTATGTATGATCCGCGAACTGTCAGGCTTGATTTCTGGGGAGATGAGTCAGCGGCAAATGAGGATAAGAGAAATTTTGCTAAAATGCATACGCTCGGCAAAAACGCAGCGAAATTCTGTATTTCAATTCAGCATTGGCACCCCGACGACGGTTCTTTGCGCATTAGTGAAGCGCACCAAACAAAGGCCATCGTATCAGGACCACCAACACTGCTTGGCGGCGATCTTAATAATGCAGCTAGTGGCCCGCACGTTGACATGAACTGGTCATTAGCTTCAGACCGCATGCGAATGACCAAAGCGATGCTGCGGCCAGACGGCACATATACTACTGACACCTCCGCTATGGATCTCATGCTTGGAGATTGGGATCCGGTCAAGAAGCGTCGTACTAAGTACGCTCGTGCGCTATCCCGACAAGCTATAGGCTGGCATGCTCTTGCTGAGTTGGCTTATCAAAGTGGAACATCTACAGAGGAGGCTTTTAAGCCTACTGTCAATCGTGGCTCCGAACAAGGCGGTGGATTGCTCATTGATTGGCTACTCGTAAACAACGCCTGGAAAGAGGGGCTTGTACCCGGTAGCTATCACGTTCACACGCCTTCAGGCAAACCCGGAAATTATCCTTCGAATCATCGGCTCGTTACGGCATCCTTGAAACTTTAATATATAAAACTCGGTCGGCCTAGCTCCAAATTTAAATGACCCACACCCTGAGTGGTAGCACTTAGCCACCATTCGGGCGCAGGTCAAATCGTCAGGCAAAGGCATCAAGCCGAGCGCGAACGGTAGCATCGATCTTCGCGCTCGATCCAGGGCCGTACTCAGCGTATAGTCCTGTCAGCGCAGCGGTTCGCACAGCACAACGAGCGTATTTGGTGATCTCACCGTAAGGCATATCCTGACCGTAAAATGCCCAGCCCAACTGCTTCACGCAGAAGTCAATAATTGGTTGACCCTGGTGACCATCCTTTTCGAGGATAGAACGAACTTCTTCCTCGGCACGCTTTGCGGCTCTGTCCATGCGACTATCAGGTGCAGCCATTGAGATTAGCCTTTCAAATAGACGAACTCCTTAAAGTTAGGAGCTACGATATATCCTACATCCATAGAGTTGGTATGGCAACAATTCTGTACTCCTAATTACACATGTCGGTTTTGAAAGAGAGTAGTTTTGTCGTAGTCTTTTTGATCGGCAATTTTATTTTTTTAGTTAAGTAGCATTCACATTCAAGAATTTCGTAAGCCACTAAACGATGAGCTAGCTCTCTAAAGGCTCATCTTTAACATGTCTCGCAAATCGGTGCCACAGCCAATAGAACAATGCAACTAGTGCAATAATTGAGACAAATCGCAGCGCCAAGAAGACATCATACCGGCTAATTATCCAGCCGATAAAGATACTTGTGGGGACGGCAATAGCTCGACCAAGCGATGACAGAACAGAAAGTATGGACGTCCGCACTACCGATGGAGTAACATCTTGTACGCGCGTCTCAATTTGATTGAAGAGGGCACCCATAGCTATTTGTTGAACCATAAACAATACCAAGCTAAACCACGTATCAATAAATGACATAGCAATGAGTGGAAGTACCGTCACAATCATGAGACTCGTTAGCCTTGTCTTAAAATGATGAGCAATCAAATTTCCAGCAGCCCAACTAAGCGCACCGCCCGCCCAGAGCAATCCTATGAATTGCGGTTCGGAAACGTATCGTAAAATGTATAGCTGGCCGAAATCATTTTTGAATACCTGTACGACAGTAAGGGCACTGAGAATCATTGCAAGAATAAAAATCATCTTTGACTTCATCATTGTCTTCGTAACCGACCCCAGCTGGGATAGTACACGCTCTTTTTGTTCTTTTTTGTGAAATGGCGGTTCTTTAATTGTGAGGACGATAGCAATTGCAATGACACACGAAAGAATAGTGAGAAAGTAAGTAGCTCTGAAATTAAGCAATTGCGCTAAAAAACCACTAACGATATTAGCAACTGCAATACCCGCAAGGTAAAAAGCATAGGTACGACCCATGATTTTACTATAGAGATTTGATGCATCATGTTCATGAAGCGTATCGTAAACAATCGAGGCTGCGGTCCCACTGGTGCCCACAACGAATAAGCCGCCAGAAATACTATAGCCTATGAGGTAAGAAATAAATCCGCTAGCATTTCCAAGAATAAGACAGCAAAGAATCATCGCCACCAAAGAAAGAGCAAGCACACCCTTACGACTCCAGCGATCTGCTACGATGCCCGCAGGAATATCAAGCAATAAGGTAACCCCGAGAGCTGACGCTATAACAAGCCCAATCTGCGTCGCATTGATGCCGATTGACTGCATGAACAATTTTTCAATACCATACCAAAATATCAGCCCCATAAAGAAGTTGGCAAAGTATAGCTTACGAATAGTAACGAGCATCGCTTAACTTATACTAGCACGACAGCGAGAAACTAAGCGAAATGAACGTTCAAAAAATCTATCAATTGACTTACTATATAGTTTATGTTATTTTATATTAAAGTTAAGGTGTGCGGAGCTAGTATTTATGCCTACGTGGCCTGAGAAGCTAACGACCCTATCTTCAACTTCGCACGCATCTATCCACGTCTATAGTTTGGAGAGTCCCTCATGTTCCGTAAGCGCTTTTTGGCAGCCGCCGCCATCGTATTGATAGTGGCGGGAAGCCTGACTGCCTACAGCACGTCTGTCGAGACACCCAAGTCGCAAGTCACCGTAACCTCCTCCGCGTCCCCAGAAGCAGGGTCCAAGTCGGCGACCTATCTCGCCGATCTCTCTCCGTCCTTGGTAAGCATCGACCCCGAAAAGGGCATTTATTACCTGAGTGTAGAGAGCGGCATCCTCGCTTCTTGGGACTACGGCACCAAGTCCATCGCAAAGGACGGAACCCTGAGCCAGGAGTTTGTCATCACCCTGAACGAGCGCCAGCTCAAGGAGTTTCAAGCCGCAGGCGGTAACGTTGGTCCAATTACGGAGTGGCAGGCAGAAGGCCTGTCGTACTACGCCGTGATTTACAGTTTGCGCCTCACAGTCGATGAGCTCGAAGCCGGCCACCCGAAGCCAAACATCACCTTCACCGCCGTGCTCAAGTGATGAAGGCTGGAAGCGTGCACGCCCCCTCTCTTTTGGCAGTATTGCGAAAGAGAGGGGGCGCTTTCTTGCCCGCTGCCCATATCATCTTATCTTACCAAGCTGAAAGTGTATTACACTTTCAGCTTTTCTTATATTGAAGATGCCTAATTACTACCGTATAAATTACTTCGATACCGAATGGACAATGAAGTAGATTCTATGCCTGAAGTTTCAGGGGGCGTTCCGCTCGCTTCCGAAACCAGCAACGAAATCCTGTTTGTACATTCTGGCAAGGGATCCGTCAAGGACTTCAAGGCAAAGGTCATCGAACATCTCGAGAAGATCTTCACGGTCATTCGTAGTTAGAAGCTGTCAGTAGGGTATGCGAGGGTGTCGAGGTCATATCCCCGACACCCTTTACACTATTCCCTGGGGGTCACGGAGCGATGATAGTAATCCTATATTAATCTCTCTTAAAGACGATGTAATCCTATCGGCACTACTAAAGTCCTCGTGTACCGTAAACGAGTTCGGCACCACAACAACATACATACCAGCAGCATTAGCAGCTTTCATTCCGTTCATTGCATCTTCGAAAACAACACATTCTCGACGCGCCACACCAAGCTTGGATGCAGCCTTTAAGAAAATATCAGGAGCTGGTTTACATCGCGCCACTTCATCTCCTGAAACAATTGCACCAAAGTATTCGCTTATACCAAGGGTTTTAATCACTAAGTCAATATGTGATCGAATTGAAGAAGAGGCGACTGCAATCTCATAGTCATTAGCATGAAGTTCTCTGAGTAATTTAAGAAGGCCAGGCATCGCTACAACTTTTTCTTTTAAAAACGTATAGTGCAGATCGTTCTTTTTTCGAGTAAGAATATCCGTACTTTCTTCAAGCCCATACTGCTGTTTGAAGCGTCCCCAGTTATCTTCGGCACTAATACCGGAGATATGAATAACACCCTGCTTATTGGGCTCGGGTGTTATTCCATATTCTTCTAGTACAGCTTTAAATGACTCATGGTGAAGACGCTCTGTATCGATCATTAACCCATCCATGTCGAAAAGCGCCGCCTTAAGCATAATAACTACTTTGCCGTCAGAAGTCCGAGGTGGTCAAGTCCGAGGAATGCCACCTCAACATCGGTCATCTCCCCTGCACGGATCTGTGTCATGAAGTTGGGAAGCTCTATGAGCTTTACATTCAGGAATTCGCTATCGTCCAGCTGCTGGTCACCAACTTTCTTGCAGTTTGTGGCGACAAAACAGCCGCGCTCCATGGTCACGTACGCATCATCAAAACTGTTCGTGACAAATTGAATGTCGCCCTCGTAGCCAGTCTCTTCACGAAGCTCACGTGCAATGGCCTCCTCACGCGTTTCACCTTCGTCAACGTACCCACCAGGAAGTTCATTAAGAACTTTGTTGGGACCGGGGCGGAACTGCTCAACCGTAATCACTTTATTATCTTCCGTAAGCGCCAGAACACAAATCGACGGGTTTGTGAGTTTAATGTAAAAGTTCTTTGTCTGCCCATCAGGCATCTCATACGTTCGCTCTTCGATCTTCATAAAGTTGTCGAAGACAATTTGGGATTTCAGTAATTTCCATGGCTGCATTTGAATATCTCCTACGGTAATACTTCAGTTAAATTATAGCATAAGCCTAAAGGCGTTTATAGAATACCATTGCATCAAACCTGCTCGTATCTATCACATAATCTACCTCTGGCGTTTTAGTACGTAAGTGTTTGGTGTGGGGTGCATCGATGAGATTATATCTGTCACGTAGATAATCTTCGGGCTGCCGCGCCTGGACTGGCTTTTCCTGTTCACGGCTAAGTACTCGTCCTAGGAGAGTATCAGGGAAGTGAGTGTCTACACGAATTCTAATGTCGAACAGCTTGTCATGATAGACATGTATACCGACACCCTCGGTTAAAATAATTCCCCCAAACTGAACCGGAATAAGATGAGTAGAATCTTTTCTCCCAGTTACGCGGTTGTATGCGCGAGTGATCGAAAGCGAGTTCGTTCCTTTTGCAGGTTGCAATGCAATCTCTTTCGCTCTTACAATACTCGCACGATATCTTTCTTGCTCCCAGGCAACACTACTATAATCGTCGAGCGTCATTCTTTCGTCTGCAACAGCTTGAATGATCCTATTTCTTGTTTCTCGATCATTCAGAAAATAATCAAGTGGTAGTAGTGAGACTGGTATGCCATGACTTTCATAGTAAGCAGTGATCGCTTTCGTGAGAGATGTCTTGCCTGCGTTACTCGGCCCATCAATAGCAATCACGGTCGCGGGATCACTGAGTGCAATAATATCGCAGATAGTTTCATACGAGCTATGTGTAGTGTTTAATCTTTCGTAATGACCACGTCTTAGATATGCTTCAAATGTATCATCTGCTACATGGTTATTGTGTTCATCGGGAATTTTCATCTTTTAAGCACCTCGTATGCTTGGTTTAAATAGTACGTTCCGAAAATGTAGGAGGAGAGCGCATTGAGTGGCGTTTCGTCAGTATATAAGCGAAAGGGAATATCTGCTAAAAAATGTGTCGCCTCAGCAAAAGCCATACGATGACGCCAGTACGGTTCATGTTGAACGACATGTTCCTTAAATATCTCATTTGTCGCCAGAATGTCGAATGAATCTGCGTGCAATCGCGTGGCGTTAGCTGGTATATTTTCAAAGTGAATCGTGTAGATACTATCTTTACTAGTTATCATTGGCTTTTTACCGACGATAAACTCACCAAATCCGCTCAATGTAAAATGAAGCTTTGCAAAGTCATATAATGGATCCCATAATCCTATGTAGCCCCTAGGATCAATTAACCTTATTTCATGCGCTTTATCAAGATAAACATTATTTAGAAGTGTCATATCACCATGAAAACAGACACTTTCCACGTGGGGTAGGATATATTGGCGTATTGACTTGTCATTCATCATATCCTCTAGAATGATGTGCGGAGAAAGATACTTCTTTCCATTGATAGTAACTTCGTCTTGTATGTTTATGACTTCTTGGATCATATGGATACGAGTGGCGGAACGCTCAATGTAATATGCATCAAGATTCCTTTCAGCGTTCATCGCAGTCACGCTTTCGGGAAGCACATTCGCACAAAGCCGAGCTATAAAGTTCTCATAACTCTTCTTATAAATGGCATATGGTTGCTTCTCGGACTTTATAGCTTCGTAGAAGTTTTCTCCGTCCAAGTATTCAATAGTTAGCGAGGAGGACGCCTCTTCAAGCCTTGAATCAAGTAGTTTCGCGTACATCGTTGCTAGCTCTGGCTTGTTCTTAGCTATGTAGAGATAGTAGTTCATTTCATTAGCAACTTTTGCGATGCCATTACCCTCAACGCCATCATATATTGCTATCTTGCGAACTGTACGCTCACCATTTGCTTTTTCCGTAACGTAAAGATGAGCAGCTGAGCTTCCTTTTAACTTCTTAACTACAGATTCTCCCGGCTCAAGAAATTCTTCAATGGAGCGGTTATCTGTCATCTGGTGATAGCCTTGCTCTTTATGTCGTCGAATTGTTTTCGCTATTCCTTCATCAAAGGGTGTAGCCTCACCAATGATATCCTTTAAGGCACGCTGAGTCCTAGGCATAGAAATCTCACGTTGGGGAGTTTGATTGCTTTCAATCAGTTTTCCGTATGCAGTAGGCGTCGCTTCGATAATTATTCCTGCAAGCTTTGTAATGGAAGTGGCCTCACCTGATTTGCAATCAATGACCCCTGTATGTTTTTCAGCTAGGACAGTGGAAATTAAGTTATTTATATCCGCCGAATAGACAAAGTCTCGATCTTCACTTGGGTACACAATATCGTGTCCAGTAAGCCTGCCTTTGATCATCCTTGGTATGAGCCGTGGGTTAGTATATTCCGGGCCATACGCACTACTAACACGAAGTACGACACCAAGTGATAGGGTTTGAGTGATTTTCTCTCCTAAGAATTTTGCCAGAGCGTAGTAATTATAGTGATCGTAAGGAAATTCCTTCGTCTTATTGATAAACTCGGTTGCTAAAACCTTTAAATCGAAAAGGTTCGCGTTTTCCATTTTATGGAAAGAGAAGATCTTAAACGTATCGGCTAACGTATTCAATTCCTCACTACCATCTAAGGCGTAGACCATTTCAGAAGATATAAATACAAATTGTTGAACTTCATTTTTGCGTGATGCAATAACCAGGCCTGCCGTAAGAAAGGCATTAACCGCAAGAATATCAGTCAGAGTGTATTTATCTAAGTTACGTAAGGCCGCACAATGTACAACCGCGTCACTGTCTGTAAACTTTTCTAAGAAGCTGGCCTCATATTTGAAGCCATCTCCAAAAGTTGATTGTCGCACATTACCTGCATAGGGTAGCTCTGAGCCGCTTCGTACAAGGACTTTAAGTTCGTTACCTTTAAGGGCGTGAGTTAAATATGAGCTACCAATATCGCCAGTTACTCCAGTTACTGCTATTTTCATGGCTGCACCTTTTTTACAATAAACCTACCGAGTTTTTTTGGGTCAGGAACGTATAGTGTACGTTCAGGGAGTTGCATCAACATTTCATCTGTCATATCCCCGCCTACGACAACTGGCTGTCCAAGCTCTTCTAGGCTTAAGACAGGAATGTCGTTATGATCATTACCTGCCGCAAGCGCATTAGTCAAATGGATTCCTACAAGCTCGGCAATCATTGCTGCGGCCGTACCTTTATCTGACCCGTGTGGCATAAAATTGATTGTTGAGCCGCGCCAATAGGCCAGTACGTCTTCTGGCAAATTTTTAGGTTCTTCACCATATGTGCGACATGTAATCATACATGGGTTATACAAAGCTATCATTTTGAATAACTCTTCGTTCCTGCCACTAAATACACTCGCGTTATGTGAGTATGCCCGATGCAACCTGACCGATTCGGCAGGGTCAGGCGACCACAACAAGGTCTTTGTGCGCGGCTCTTGCGCATGAAACGATACGTAGCGGAATGGTTCCGACGAATCTATATAGTCACATATTGCAGTTTGTTCATCCTTAGAGAGCGGATTGTAATAGAGATTACGATCACGGTCGGCATTAATAATTCGGGCGCCATTTTCAAGGGCAGCAGGCATATTCGTTGGCGTGAGGAACGGATGATCCGTGATGGCTTCATTGAAGCGTGGATAGCCTCTCGCGGTTAGAATTGTTCGAGCAAAGCTACGCCTTCGTGTACGTAACGCTTCTTCCAGGCCATCGTATGCTCGGCCTTCTTCGTCAATAGTCGTCTTATCTAAATCAAAGAGTCCTAATTCAATCATGATCGTAGCTCGTATAGCTCCATATGGTCGGCTTCTACATTTCTGCCTTCGGCACGTAGTTGTTTAACTTTACTGGATGATGCAGGGGCGCAGTCGTAAGGTTGTTCATCCACGATCGTGACCTTTGTCCCAAAGCGATCAACTACATAATCAACACTATTCTCAAGCGTAGCCTTATCGTCAGATTGACGATGAACGATATATGCATGCATGTTTGGATCAGAGAATCGAGTTATTGCTTTTTTACCGCTGTCGCTCTCCGACGCATTGCGGACCGCCGTAGCATCGAGGATTAACTTGTCACTTCCTGTTAGCCATCTCAGCTCATCATCTCCGACAATATCCGCCAATAGCTCCATCTGTAAAGGGTATCGTGCAGCCAAACCTACACCGCCAGGGACATCTACCTGGGTAATTCGCTCATTATCTAGGAGGGGACTTTCATAGAACCGTCTTTCAGACTCATCAAATCGTTGATTGTAAGAAAATTGAAAATTCTTCTTACGTGGATGTCGACCCATCACATGCAATAGTGCACTCGACCCTTCGCCAGCTGTTATTAAACCCGATTGAACTGCAATGCGGTGTCCTATATGCTGAGGATCAAATGTGCCCAAGTATTGTAAGAAAGGTCGGTAGGTGCGTCGGTCGATTAACCTTTCCTGATTTGCCAAAACCAAGTCAGCATAGAGCGCTACTTGAGCGAGTGAGGTGGCAAATTTAGGTAATGCTTCAATAGCACTTGGATTACCCGCAACCGCTCTATCTGTATAGCTATCGAAATAAGAAATCTTATAGTTCTTGGCGGCGCGACCATCTGATTCTATATCACTACGTATAAATGCCTCGGCAAAACCTACTGCAATGTCTGGTCGAACAACCGATAAGACACTGGGTGACTTTCCTTCATTTACATCGGCCACGATATGCAACACGGCAGCATCAAATGCACCATGCCCCAGCTTTATCAGAAGCTCCTCCTGAGGGGTTGGCTGCACATCTTTAATCTTAAGTAATTCTCTACTCATCAGTCCCTATATCTATCAACAGCTACATCGCCGTATTTCCACAGCTACTGTCTTATTTCCATAATCATTTTGCCATATAATATGCTATTATACTCAAAGTTCGATAAGTCTCTGTCTCTGTACCCCACCCACAAAGGGTCTGACTTGTTAGGAAGATCAGAATGGTTAAGATCACCGACGACTACACGAACGACGACGCCCGAATCTTCGACCCAGCTCTGCGCCAGCACATCGTAGCAGAAATAATTTCAGAATTTAAATAGTGGGTGACAAAGCTACTCGTCATCCACCTTATTCTTTATGAGAAATTACTCCTTATATCCTGAGCACCTCTCGCAATAGTCTCCTTTGCGCTCAGTCAAGATGAACTCGGAATGCCACAGCACGCGACCTGCCGAAGTTCCAATCTTTCGATCGAGTAGCTCGACCTTCTTCGCCTTGTAGTCCCGCCAAAAAGCAGCAAGGTCAATAAGTCGACCCACACCCAACAAACGAAAGGGCTGGCGCTCGCCGTGCAATACATAAACGGCTGTTACGAGCTGACAAGAATCTGGATCAAATTCCAGCAAACACAGAGCAACGATCTTGCCATTCGCACAGTATCCATAAACACAATCCGTGTTCGGACACGGGACTGCACGGGGACTACTGGGTTCGGCAAGCGCTGCGTTTTAAAGCCAAATGACAACGAAGTACTCCTTGCAGTTAAGACATTTGATTGCGTGCGTGCGTGCGGCACGATGGAAGACATTGCGATCGTCAACGAACTAAATAGGTTGGGATTTAAAACTCGGGAGAGAATTATTCGCGACAAGGATGGCAGGAGTTCGGGGACAACTATAGAACTTTCATTAAGTAGCAGCACTAGACATGAATGCTATCGAGATCAACACCAGCTTTATCTGCAAGTATTTGTATATATTTTTCAAGACGATTAATTTTATGATCCATAGCAGCCATCTCTTGTGCATAACTATCAATTTTACTAGCATAACCATCAATGAGATTAGTAAGTTCATCAAAACGTTTATCCTGTTGGCTAAATCGTTCACTGACTTCATCGAAACGCTTTTCCATATAGTTAAATAGTTTTGTAAATTGATCATCGTTCATAGGCCAATTATACCACTTCTGCATTAGGTCTCTCTTTATATAGGTAAATTTCACAATTGAGTCAAGAAGCTCCGATGCTTTCTAAGGTCTTATCAATACGATCAAATCCTTAATCAAGATGAGTGAAATTCGCTCAAGTTGATTATCAATCTTATCAAATCATTCATCGGATACTGCTTAAACTTGGCAGGAGTTCGTGGACAACTACCGAACTTTAGTGGCAGAAATAGACTGCGATAGGGGGCAAATTCGAGAGCTACTCAAAAGATGCAACTAAACACCATCTTCTCAATCACGCAAAGGCAAGTGATATCGCTGCAAAAGAGGTACGGAGTCAGGCATCGGTATTTCTCTATCGCCAACCCGCACAACGTCAGGTTGTAATACGGCCGCCGCTATTCGGCGAGCCTGCTCCTCATTCCGAAATCGTGGATGTATTGTCTGCTCGCGCGTACGTGCAATGTCAGTATGCGAAAAGTAGCGATAAGGTGTACCGCTCTGAATAAACCGCTGCGTTCTTCGCTCGTAAGCATCCTCATCAACTTTACCAGCAATCCAATCTTTCAAAAATTGCTCTTGTCTGCGTCCAGAGCTACGCACGGCCTGTCCAACTACATAGTAAGCATGCCGCCACATTCGGCCCGGTGGGATATCCGGTTTGGCATACCGCATAATATCGGATATCTCATGCAGAGCAATCGATAGACGCGCCTTCAAGTCTTTACTCTCATTCAAGCGACCGCGCTCATTGTAATTACCAGCTATGAGACAAGGGCCGAGGGCGACTGCCATGCCCCATTCTTCATCATACGACGGCCGGTAGTTTTTGTTCCTGTCTTCGTAATAAACATTCTCGTACTGATGACGTATCCGCCACCACTGCCGTCGCCTAATTTCCTGCACGATAGCCAATTTGCGGGCATCGGTCATTGTTCCATCCTCATAAAAACCAGTATCGTCGTCAAACAGGTAATGGGTTTCGAGGTGCGCAACCAATTCTTGAGCACCCGGTGCAGTTAGAACTTCCACTAAGTTACTCACGCCAGTTTTAGCTATCTGCTTAGTGTCAGCATCAAAAAATACAACTGGGTGATCAATACTAAAGCCTCTCTCGGCGCCGTCCAAGGCAATGAGGTCTACGGCGTCATGACGGAGCTTGCCCATCAAAACTTCTTCCTCTTTTTTACCATCTTGGGTGCGCCAGTCATACTCCTCGGCAATACTTCTTATTTTAAGGTGGGGATGCTCAAGCTGAAGCTCTAACACCAACACATCAAACCGAGCACAGCCTTGCGCTTTTCTTGGCTCGCTCAAGGAAGCTGGCATATTTCCGTACAGCAAAATCTCATCTTGATCGACATTTTCTTGGCGGGAGATTTCTGCTATTGTCTCTCGTAACGTGATCGCACGTTCATCATGTAATGCCGTTAAGATCACAATGGATGAACGTGGCTCTGTTGCCGGCAACTCAGGATCGCGTTCGCGTAAACGATCATATCGATCAGCAACGATTGCCAAATTCTCCGGTTGTTGGCAAAAATAGCCATTCACGATAGCACGGAGCATAACCTGAGGGTCGCCAGGCTCTACAAAATCCGCCGTTTCCGGATCGTCAAAGGTAAACTCGCCGCGCTGTCGCTGCTTCGCCGGAATAAAGTCCGGCGGATTTAATACATATTCTATCTCTTGCTTACGGGCCTCGGCGGCGTCAATCTCTTTCGATTCTGAAGACTTGTCTAAAGATACTTGGTCTGGTGGTTGTTGCATTCGTTCACCAGGGGCATCTCTAACATCGTATTCGGCATTTTCCGGCAATGCAGCAATACCGCGCGAATCCCCTATACTATATAACGCTTCCAACTCGGATTGCCTTAAGTCGCTTGGGATCTGCGCGGGTATTTCCGGCGTAAACTTACTATGCTCACTCACAAAGTATGATTATACAATAAACTGCCGAAATTTCAGTGAAAGTGTCTTACGATAGTTAGGGCCATGATAATCGAACTTTTTGTAGCAAAAAGTCTACCTTCTGTAGACTTAATCAAAATTCTTGGCAGGAGTTCGTGGACAACTACCGAACTTTTGCGGCAGAAATTGAGTATAATATTAAACTCGTTCGAGAGTTGTTGGATTAACGAATGGGTTGCTAATGTCCTACGTTCATGCTACAATTTAGATATCAAGACGAAGAGAGTTCCGAACGGTTAGTTGCCTAAGGAGCTCTTTTCTTATTTACGCCTTTTCAGCGAAATCTTCCTTTTTACATCTTTGTCGTCTAGATAGGCAAAGTAGGGTGCGCCAATTTCTTTATAAAGCGAAGATCGGAACTTTTTGTTAGGAAAGAGAATCTTTTCGAGTTTAGACTCTTCTATAAGGTAATCAATTAGCATTTTGTAGTCTCCATCGCCAGAAACGAGCAGTATTTTATCAAAGTCTTTATCTTTTTGAAGACGCTTCATGATTGAGAAAATAATGTCAGAATCAACATTACCTTTCTTTTTGCCAATCATAGCGGAATTATGTTGCCGAAAGACCAGAATAAAGCCTGCATTTTGAATATTCTCATAAAGCTGCTCGATCTTTACACCTTCTTGGACATAACCAAGATAGTAAAACGCTTTTTCAACTTTATACTTTTCACGGAGGTATACTCTAAATTTAGACAAGTCGATGTGCCACGCAGGATCAGTACCGGCGGTACCGAGATGGAGGTTTTGACCATCAATATAGCAGTAGTTTTTCATCAGTTTATATTATAGCAGGACTCTATATGATTAAGAGGACTAACCTATGTAAGTGGCCGTAAGAACGGCAATGAAGAACCCGGCATAGTAGCCAACTTGTAATAGCAGGGCTTTGTTATGGCCTTTTTGATGCTTCAACGCAATTGTAAGTAGTACCAGCATTACAACGAGTACACCTATAGCCACTAGCCTTGTGAAAAAAGAAAGCTGTTGCGCTAAGGCGAGTATTGCTACCAAAGGCAACATGGCAAATCCTGAGATGCCAGTTAAAAGTCTGTGGATCTTAGTTCTCATACCTCCAACTTCTGGCACGAATGTACAGGCAATCTGGAAAAGGACAGCGATTACGGCGAACCATATAAAGGCTATGGGCAGCCCTTTTTCAGGTACAAGCCACGTGATAAGAAACCAAAGGAGCAACGGTAACGTTACGAGAAAAACAATGAGTAATAGATTCTTGACCAGCGGCCTCTGGCTACGTGCTGGCTGAACGTCATATGAAGACCACCCGGCCACCGTATAGGGACATAGGTAAGGCCTGTGGCCAACAGAAGTATAACTAGTAGGATAAGATGCTGCATGAAGTTCGTCGCTTGTTATTATCCTATACTACAACAAACCGAACAATCAAGTTCGGTTAGAATAGTTGAATAATTTCCTGGCAGGAGAGTCAGTTCTGGAACCAAACTTTTGAAGAAGATCGTAGCGATGATGTTCAAGAAATACGAGAATTGGTTAATGAAACGAAGAGCAACTCAGAGCGAAAGAAGGAATGACACGTTGGGCCGTTTCTTCCAACTTCAACAAGGGAAGCCTATGGGATGTGCGTATCACTGAATTTACAAAAATCAGCTCTTGGCTCATCTTGTGCAAATTGATCTATTTCGCTACTATAAACTTGGACTAAAAGGGCCTACTCGGGCTCTTTTTTAACAGTCATGAGCCGAAAGAGGGTTGCGACATCATGATAGACAACCGTGCGCTCGTCGCTGCAGCCAACACTGAACCCAAGGTTCACGTGATCGGCCAGCGAACGGGTCGCGAGTTCACCACGACCGAGTTCACCTACGGCGTCCTCGTTCCCGACAACAACCACCCGCTTTCGTGTGTCAGCGTCGCCAACAGCGCGCTGTCCATCGATCTGTGGATCGGATGCAAGTGGCAGTGCGCCTACTGCCACGTCCAGGGAAGCAACCAGGACCTCGCCGAGAATGGTGCAATGCCGCGTAAGGTCAGGCGTCGGAACGATTGCACGGTTGACGAGATCGTAGAGGCGTTGATCGAACACCCGTTCTTCGTCCCCGACGAGACGTTCATTAGCATCGGCACTGCCAGCACCGAGCCGTTCGCGCCGGGCGTTGTCATCAACAGCACCTTCGAAATCATGGAGGCATTCATTCAGCAGGGCTTCAAGAATCCCTTCTGGATCGTCACCAAGCGAGGTGTGCCGAAGGGTTACAAGAAAGCCTTCGAGCGCATCGTGCAGGCAACAAAGGGCCTGATGATCTCGTTGTGCTGGGCTGACAACCCGGGCGAGATCGAGCCCGTCAAGAACAACCGCTTTGCAAACGCCGAAGAGGCCCGGGAAGCGGGCGCGGTCTTGACGTGGTACATGCGTCCACTCGCACCAGAGTGGAGCGGTACACGTGAGGGGGTCGAGAAGATGATGCTGCACGTCAAAGAGTCGTACGGCCACCTGATCAGTGCTATCGTGCCGGGAGGCCTCCGATGGACGGAGGGAATCGAAAACGGTATGACGGAGGTGCGCAACCTCTCGGCACCCACTGTTACCGTGTACGACGACAACGACAAGGACCTGTCGTACGAGTTGGCACAGGACATTCTGGATCTCGCGGGTGAGCACTTCCCGGGCATGCCTGTGTACTTCAAGTCATCGTGCGCTCTCACGCACATGCTGGAAGTAGCGAGCATCTCGTCCGTTCAGGCGTTCGCCAAGCGGGAATGCGAGATGTCGGTATGTCCGGCGGCGCAGCGTGATGTGTGTACGAAGGGACGTATCTTCGGGATGAGCCTCCAGGACGCTCAAGAAGTCCTGGACCGACTCAGCGTTCCGGCCCGGGCAACTGGGTGGAGCACCTACGGGATGCTCGTGACTGAGCCCAGCCTCGACACATTCACCTACGCACTACGTCAGGTTGTGATCAACAACCTCGGACGCGGTGAGTAGCCGTGACGTGACACGCTTATACCGCCGCCGATCGGCGGCGGTATAAGCGACGTTCTATTCGAATTTATCAAACGTAAACCATCGCATTGTTCCCATTGGGATGTGGTAGCGGTCCTGAATAATAGCGCGTGCGTCATCAAAGACTGCATCCGTCCAATGAAACCCGAGGGACTCAGCAATAGACTTTAGTGCTTCTTCGGATGGTCCCTCTAGCTCAACATAGGTTGGTACTTTTGGCCACGTATCGATGTCAATAGTAACACCGTTTAGCTCGAAGGTATGACGTTTTTTTTCTTGATGACGGAAGGCTACCAGATCAATGCTTGTTAAAAATTGCTCCGCCAACTCAGCATCTGGCACGGCGAACTCAATCTCACGGGCACTATCTACTGTCTGCGCTTTGTTATGTTTGTAGGTTAATTTTGTCATGTCACCAGTTGAGCGAATACGCACGAAGCGACCCTCGTCTGGCCAGTTGTTGTCTTCATCATAAAAAATTACTTCAGTGAGCATCACTTCACCTTTATCTGTGGCGCCGAGTGCAGTAAGTTGGTCTGTTAACTTTTTTTTGTCGATATTGAGGAAGCGGGCTTCGATTTCTTTATTCATATCATGCATAATACTGTGAATAAGACTACGATTGCAAGTGAATACACCCACGCTCATAATCGAACGTGGATGTAAGTTGAAGGATGGCAAGCTTGCAATATTCACAGCCTACAGCTTTCGGAAAAGACCGATGTGTGCCGCAGCTTCTGCTTGTGTTTTCGGCCGATGGATAGCGTTGAGGAAGTAACGAGCGCTTCCCGTGATCATGGGTTCCCGAATACCAAACCGATAGCGAATGCTGTCGGGATGACATTCTCTTGGATTAGTCTTTTCGCCGGCCAGCCAGAAGAGCCGCGAGACGGCATCTTTGCCGTGAACCAACCCAAGTTCAACAAACCCATAGAGAGCGATAAGCGTTGCGCGATACAACTCTATAGTGAGGTCATTGTAGAGCTCATCTATTGCCCAATCGGGCAGTCGTACCACCTTCATCTCACCAAGAGTCAGATGGCAGCTAATGTACTCCCGGATCTCCTCTCGATAGGGCATTGCCTCGGGCTTGATCATGTAAAGGCTCGTTTCCATAATCACACGACCTTGGCTAGAGTACTTCCCGTTTCCAACAATATAACAATAAAATATTTAACTATAATATACAACTATTTTCGACGTAAAACCTTAAAACAAAAATGCCAACAATGTTGACATTTTGTATAATTTTTTGGCAGAGCATCATGTATGAAGTTAGAACCAAATTAACGAATAATTAGCTCCACGTGCGTAAATATGCTTCGAGTTTCTTCAGTCCAATGCGCCTAAGTGAATAGGTGATTTGGTCTTCAGTATCCATCTCTCCCCAGGTTTGCGTTGCGCCATCTGGAATAAAGATCGCATCCATGCCAAACCCATGATCACCCCTGGGTTCTGTCGTAATCACACCCGCTATAGTTCCATCGAAAATATGCACACCTCGTTCATCACATAAAGCAAAGCACGTCCGAGCAGTAGCCTGTCTCGTAGAGTAATTATCGAGTAGTCGGCATATACCTTCTACTCGCATTTCCTGCAAGAACCATTTAATAAGCGGGCCGGGCAGCGCGCCTAAAGCTTCGAACGTAATCGAGTAGTCTTCGACCAGTACCGGCCGATTAAGCAATCTATAGGCTTCCTTTGCTTTTGCAGTTACAACTTCGGCTGGATCAAGCGACTGGATCTCGGGGAGATCAAGTTTATGATGCGTGACTGGAAAATCAAGGTGCCGAGCCAGTTCCTCGGCCTTTTTTGCATGACTTGTTATAAATGTCAGTTCTTTCATACTGAAGGCTCAAATTTATTGCGGCTCCAATTCCAAAGAACAGGGTGCACCTGGGAGGGGTTAATGCCGCTACCAGCCAGTAGCTCTTTCCAAGCTTGTTCTACTTCTAAGGCCGATGTGCCTTGCGACACCAAACCAAGATGTGCGCTACTTTGCAAAACATGCGTATCGGGAATAATAGATATAGACTCAGGATGCTTAAAGTCCACGTCAGTAAAAAGAGATAGGATAAACGGCCAATAATTAGATAGTTTTGGGCCAGACAAGTAGGGAAACCGCTTACGATGCATGATCTGCAATAACGCGATCAGTTCGGCTGCATCACCATGAGCCTCCTCAATAATCTTTCGAGGATCATCGTCATAGTGTTGATGCAGTGTGTGCGCAATAGTAGTCCAGATATGCACATGCTTGTTTGGCTGCAAGGCCAGGCCGTATTTTGTTAGATCCGCACGAATCTTGTCTTCGGAAACACCAGCCAGCAACTCAGGAAAAAATACGTATCGAGTCTCTTCATCTTGATAGGTCTTAAGTGCAGAGGCCCACATCGCAGGCGAATTGCGCTGAAAGTTAATACACACAGGCAATGTGAAGTACAAATAGTTTTCGCGACTACCAATAGGCAGAGCAGGGTTTACCTCATGTTGCGCAAGAGTCGGTATGAGACCTTGATCGAAGTACTCTAATAAGAGTTTCACTTTGTCTAACATTTGTATCTATCTTATCAGAAATAAGGCCTGATTAACCTGATTTGCGGCAAAGTAGGCTAGAACTTTCGTAACAGGGGCAGAAAACAAAGAATCGAACATTGTAAAGCTCGATTCAAAATTTTATATCTGTTATCTAATCCTGGCAGGAGCTCGTGGACAACTATAGAACTTTTGTCGCCAATGTTGAGCCCAGCACAAAGCATATTCAGAAACTATTCGAAGAATAAGACTTTCAATACTTTCGATAATGCCTCCTAGCTTTCAGTAACTTCCCGGCAACCCCTCTTGGTCGTACTTCAAAGTTTAGCTAAATAAACGGAATCGTTTCGTCAGCTCGCGTAGTGTCTCGGTATCGGCAAATGTACACACGCCAAAGTATTCCAGGTCAGCTTCATGCGTAGATTTTGTAGCATTTTGCTGTTCCTCTGACGTACCAATTATCATTGTATTCGTGAAATCTGTGTAGGGGAGTCTACGACTAATGAGTTCGCTACGAAGTGTGCGGAGTTGATTTGAATTATCGGCTTTTAATACAATGTAAGGGAAGTGAGAAATATTTGGATGTGCTCCACCATCCGCATCAACATACTGCAAGAGACTAAAGGTAGATGAATCGGGATGACCTCCTGCAAGTCCGGCTGTCATATGTCCCAGCGCGTTCATAAGCCTCCCGATTTCTATTTTCTTATTAAGAACGGCTACAAATCGGTACTGTGTTTCATCTGGTAGGTCTGTCATCAAATTAATTATAGCAAACAATAGACGACAAGATGAGATAGCCGATGAAGGCCCTCAAAAATCCTAGTTTATTAGGCAAACTATATAAAGTCAATAATTATGGTATAATAATCTTTAAATGAGAGAGCTGATTTCTGAACAAGGTAATATGCCCGACCGTATACCGTACGTGGTACACGGTAGTTTTCGCAAGCACTTAGGTGAAATTAGCTCAGCAATCACAACACTCAATGCAACTGAGCAGGCAGTAGCGATTGCGCCTGTCCATGACTGTACGGTAGTTGGCGAAGAAAACGGCTTCGTCCTCTTTGAAGGCGAGCAGGGCATGGAGCCACGACAGGTTGAATTACCATTCGTGCAAAAAATGCTTAGCTTGAAGGCGCTAGGTGGCTTCTCTCTTTGGGTAAATCCTGGCGGATACATTGGTAAATCTACTGCCTATGAATACGGCATTGCACAAGAAAGAGGAGTTCCGACTTTTTTCACCGAGAAGCCTGATGATGTACCTTTTGATGTTGAGCCTGCATCAGTTAAAAGTCCTGAACAAATAGCTGAGCTAATACAGCAAAGTCGTGATACATTCTTAGAACCAACAGAGAGCGACGATCCGATCACTGAAGCGTGGAAGCAGCTTCCGTTCCCCGTTGCTTCAATTGCCGTCGGAGGCATTGTTCAGTACCGTAAGCGACTGCTCTTAATCGAAGATGGCCGATGGAAAGACAACCAGCTAACGATTCCAGGCACGACAGTTAGAGCACGTGAGACGCGTACCAGCGCCTTGCGGCGTGCAGTAGACAAAAAGTTTGGCATAGACGTCAGTGCTATTGCACCACTAAAGACGAGTTTCATGATTGACGGCTCCGGGTTTAGCAAGCCTGTTAGTAATCTAGTCTTTGATGATCGTTTGATTGAAGCTTCGAATGAACGTGTACATGCTCAAGATGGACTTAACCACCACTGGGTTTCTTTAGAAGAAACAAAAGCGTTGCTTGATGCGGGACAGGTTGAGCCGAATGCGACTATGCTCCTACGCGACCATTTAAAAATGGCTGCCTAAAACAAGATAAATGACACAAACTTGCGCTTGTGTCATTTATCTTGGCAGGAGTTCGTAGACAACTATAGAACTTTTCTAGTTGAATGTAATGTCGAGAAGGTGCGAGCTCTACTTGATTCGTCAGATAAATTCTAGTACGCTCATAGCCTTTACTTATTCAGTCAACAAGCCTCTCAACTAACAGGTGAGTCGAAACTGCATCAACGTACTTTTCCGTCTGTTCAAAACATCCACTATGTGAACTATTTTCAAGTAGTACCCATTTAGATTGCTCTATTGCTCGGTTAGCTTTTTCTATTTGACTTGGGGTTGCTTCATCGTACTTGCCGGAAATCAATAAAGTAGGTATTTTTATTTCACTTAATCTATTGAGCGCACTATAGTTCTTCAAGCTGCCAGTTGCTGTCGACTCATTTGGGCCCCACATTGTTTCATAAACCTGCTTACCCCATTCCTCATCAGCTTTATCTAGTACTGCTGGCTGGGGTACTATCCTGCAAACAAACATTTTCACAAATTGCTGATATGCGTCTTCATATTCTTTTGTATCCGTTGTACCAGCTTTTTCATGAATTCTCATAACTTTGGCAGTTGTTTTCGGAAGTTTATCTTTTAACCTATCCGCTTCCTCAATCCAAAGCTTTGTGTCTAAGAGGGGACTAGAAAGTATGAGCCTTTCGACGCCTCGTGGATGAGTGAACATATATTCGAGTGCAAGGGTGCCTCCCCATGAGTGGCCGAGTATATTGATCTTTTCAAGACTTAGCGCTTTACGAATTGTCTCGATTTCTTCAATAAATAATTCAATTGTCCAGAGCTCTGGATTGTCGGGCCTGTCAGACTTGCCGCAGCCTAGTTGATCATAAAAGATTACGGGGATTCCTTTGCTAGCTAGCACCTCGAGGGGCTGTAAATGATAATGAGGATAGCCCGGTCCTCCATGTAACAGCAGCAGGGGTGTCGCATCCGAGGACAAATCTCCACAAATCTTGTACCATGTTTTATATCCTTTAAAATCTACAAAACCTTCTTGAATGCTCATAAACTAATTGTATCAAACAAAAAAGACCTCCGGCTTCGCAACTTGTAAATTGTGAATAATGAATTATATGCCTAACTACGAGTACATCGGATTATTTAAACAGAGCTTAGGTGATTCTGTTAAAATTGAAGTATATGAAAGTATTGAGTATAAATTCTGGATCAACCATTTCAGATAATCATGAAGTTACTAATAGTACTTTATCTACTTCAACCCCATTTGGTTATGATGTGATTATAGTCAATCCTAGTAATCGCCAAGCCATGTATCCCGGTGGAGACACCACTGTAACAAATGAACGTTGGAAAAAATCTTTAAAAAAATGATCAGATGGAAAACGAAAGATTATTGTATTTCTTGACGACGTGACTCACAGTTCGCTACAATGGCTTCCTGTTGAACCTGTTGATAGAATTACTTTTCAAAAACTAGAATCAGCCGGAAACAGTAAATACCTCGGAAACATTCTATCAACCGACCCATCAATTAGGCGCTTCCTTACGGAGAATAAAGACAACTTTCTTATAAATACTCATTTGAATTACGATTCAGACGATGAAAGATTAACCGTTAATAGCTCGGTCGATTCAAGTATTCTTACTTCTTTCAACTATACTCTTGACGATCTTGAAGTGATATTTATTCCACAAACCGCATTACTTAACCTCCAAACATTGCTCAATGCCTTAGACACCCCCGCAAATGCATGGGGAATAAGTGACGCAGACGAACTAGTTGATAAAATGACATTAATTGATGAGCAAATAAATCAATTAAACTTGGAGAGAGATGGGATTTACGAGGAATTAAATTTGATAAATACTAAAATTTCCGACACAATATCATCAGATGTTTATCTCACGCGAGCCATTAGTCATTACGATGCCACAAAAAGCGCAGAACAGCCTTCACCTGAATCCTACTATGGGGCGGTTGAAGCCATCGAAAATGCGTTCAAAAGTGAAAGAGAGATGAGAGAAGAGCTAGGCTTAGCTAAAAATTATGTAGATAAAGTAATGAGACGGGCGAATGACTTCAGACACGAATCAAAAAATGGTCAATCGCCAACCCCTCTAAGTAGTGAAGAGGTACAGGATTTAAATCAACGAGTAAATCATATCGTCAGCTCGTATATTCATTACTTATTAGAAAAAGATAAATAGCACTCAGGAGAGATCGGATTCGACCTCAGGATTCCGGTTTATAATGAAAAAGCCATTCGAAATGATGGCTTTTTGTAATGAAAATTCAACTTGGCAGGGGCACTAGGAATCGAACCTAGATCGCTGGTTTTGGAGACCGGTATACTAACCGTTGTACTATGCCCCTGTACTGATTAAAAATTATAGCATGGCACTGGGGAATTACAAACGATATACTGGAGAAATACAGTCATTTTAGGAGGAACCCATGCGCAGCGAATTACTACAGTTGGTTGAACATATTCAGCCACTTGATGAACGTGAGAAAATAGATAAAGAAGACATTGTCGCCTGGATAAAAAGCGACGCACCGCTTTATCGTATTCAAAAACCAGACGTTCCGCCTAAGCATTTGGTAAGCTACTTTGCCATTGTAGACCCAATTCACAAAACAATGTTACTGCAAGATCATTTGCTAGCGAAATTATGGGTGCCGGCTGGCGGGCACGTTGACCCAGATGAAGACCCGGCTGAAACAGTACGTCGAGAATGCGAGGAAGAGCTAGGAATCTCAGCAAAATTTCTACGTGACGCGATACCGCATTTCATTACTGTGACGAAAACCAATGGTCAGGGTGAACACACGGACGTATCGCTTTGGTACATCCTTCAGTCAAGTGACCAAACACCGCTTATTATCGAGGAAGATAAGTTTGCCGAGGTGCGCTGGTGGAAAATTGACGATATTTTGGCCAGTCCTATTTCTCAGTTCGACCCAGAGTTACACCGCTTTATCACCAAAATGACACCGCTTCTTAGCTAGATTCGTTGCAGCGACCGTACCATTCACGTACAATCAACCATATATGGACCCGTCAGCAATTCCAGCCTTTCGTCTGCAAAGTCAGCACATCAAACAAGCGGATTTTACAAGCGCCGAGAAGGTAGTATCATGGATGGGCGCTATGCAAGCGCAAGACTATGCCGGCGCACTATGGTCGATTGCGCTAAGGACCCCAGACCTTACAAAGGCGGATGTTGAGCAAGCCATCATTGACCGAAAAATAGTACGCACCTGGCCAATGCGTGGCACATTGCATTTTATTGCAGCAAAAGATGCTCGCTGGATGGTTCAGCTGCTTGCACCGCGTGCTACTGCCGCTGCCGCCAGCCGTCGACGTGCGCTCGAGTTAACCGACGCTGTTCTTGAAAAAAGTAAGCGACTTCTTGAAACGGCGCTTACGGGTGAAGTTGCTTTAAGTCGCCAAACTCTATGCGACCTTTTGGATACCCATGGCATCGCTACGGCTGGCCAGCGTGGCATACACATTTTGCGCTATTTTTCCGAGCAAGGAATGCTGTGTTTTGGCCCGCACGAAGGCAAACAACCGACATTCGTACTCATGGACGAATGGTTGTCACGCACCCCCGAAAAGTCGCGCGAGGAAGCACTTTTTGAGCTTACCCGGCGCTACTTTACAAGCCATGGCCCAGCAACGCTACAAGATTTTGCCGGTTGGGCTAATATCACCCTCACCGATGCACGGCGTGGCCTGATGCTCGTTGGCGATACATTGCAGCAAACAGAACTGAACCAAAAGATATATTGGCATAGCCCAAACTTCAACGTATCGCAACGGCCATCGCTCTTCTTGCTGCCTGGCTTTGACGAATATATACTCGGATATAAAGACCGTTCAGCTGTGCTTGCCTCGGAATATGTCAATCGCATTATTCCGGGAGGCAATGGGGTCTTTCAGGCAACCATTGTGAGTAACGGCCAGGTAATCGGCATATGGAAACGAGCTACGAAAGCAAAGAGTACACGTATACATCTAGAACCATTTAGCGCCCTTTCCGAAACAGAGAAAAAAGCCACGGTTCAGCAAGCCAAGCGCTATGAGATGTTTTTGCAATCTCCAGTGGAAATTACGTACGCGAAATAAGCTTATTGTCTTTTATTGAGCTTGTCAGCGCTGCGCCGATAACTACAACTCCCGCAATTCCCGCAACTGCTTCAGGAATATCGTAGAACAATCCCACTAAAAGCGTCAGTGCCAACATGGCAATAACATAATGCGCGCCGTGCTCCAGATATTTGTATGTTTGCAGCACATTACGATGCACGATAAATAGCGTGAGCGAGCGCACCCACAGCGCCCCAACGCCAAGACCGGCCGCAATAATAACCACATCTTTTGTAATGGCAAATGCCCCGATAACGCCGTCAAAGCTAAAGCTCGCATCGAGCACCTCTAGATAGACAAAGGATAATATGCCGGCTAGCGCTACGCGTTGCAGCTTTCCATGCGCTTGTTTCTCGGCTTCCTGGCGCTTGGCGGTCACAAATTCAGATGCGCCGTGAATAACCAAATAAACAACAATGCCAGCGAGGCCCGCAATAAATATCACCCTCGCGTGATGATTTACCGAAAACACTGTCACGACAAGCAGTATAAAAACCGTCACCAGCACATGCAACCACTTGGTTCCAACATATTGCAGATGGCGTTCAAGCCGCGCCAGCCAATGAACATTGCGCGTCGCATCAAAAAAGAATTCAAGCGCGAGAATGAGTAAAAACATGCCACCAAATGCCGAAATTGCCGGATGTGCTAGCTGTAGCACTTCAGCGTAGTGTTTTGGATTAGTAAGCGCCAAACTAACAACTTCATTCCAGCCAAGTCCTGCCGTACACATGACAATCACAATAGGGAAGACGATACGCATGCCAAAAACCGCAATCACAATGCCGACCGTCATAAACATTCGCCGCCAAAATGCATTCATAGTCGCAAGCACGCGCGCGTTAACGATAGCATTATCGAAACTAAACGTAAGTTCAATCGCAATAAGTGTCAGGGTTACTAATGTAGCCTGCCAACCCAGAAGCACACTTACTGCCACAAGGACACACATACTGAGCACCGCAGCAACGGCAAACGTACGAAAAGACGATATGAGAGTATTCATTATTCATAGTATACAGTACTGCAATTGACAGTATATATCAGACAATCTACAGTATTAAATGATCGGACGATCACATAGGGAGAGCTATGTATTCGACATTAGGTACAGTCATTCCGCCGTATGCCGCTGCTGAGATGCTCAAGGTGCGCGAACAGTGCGTCCTATTCATACGAGAACGCCTTCCACGTATTGTTTTTCCTGTAGGAAAAAAGCTAACGAGTCGCTATTCGTGGCTGTACATTGACAAGTATCGCAAGTTTCGTATGAGCAAAGCGAGCACTATTGCTAGTAACGTTCGCCTGGAAAATGAGGTTAACATATTCGGTCTGACTGATATCGCCAAGGAGGCTGCAAAGGACTTCACGCAAGGTTTTCAGCTTGCTCTAGAGCATAACTCAAAGGGTGGATATCTTGATATGCTTAGCCTTGCGCGTATGCTCGAAATCACCCCAACAACCATACGGAATTGGCTTCATAGCGAGCAGGCAAAGCCTTACGTAGACCTTAATCCGCATAAGTTTCGAATTACTCCGGAGAATTTCCTTAAGGTCTGTCCAATACTACTCCCTAGTTGAGCAGTCGCTGCCCTGGCGTATAATGCGCCAGGGCTTCTAAAAATAGTGTCAGACAAGCGAGTATACAACTACGTACTAACTCACTACCTCTGCAACATATCCGCAGGCGTCCTGCACGCTAATCCTAAGTGTAATCGCTTTGTGTTGTAGAAGTCCAGGTACGCCGTTAGGCGTTCCTGGATGCCAGCAATCGCTG